>Ga0207419_1000035_pt1 | contig 94924 bp, 79 predicted proteins | sample ElkSloMetagenome_4_FD_184723 | JGI IMG/M metagenome (GOLD analysis project Ga0207419, IMG submission 184723) | Hot spring microbial communities from Elkhorn Slough, Monterey Bay, USA - MD2A (version 2) | ecosystem: Environmental > Aquatic > Marine > Intertidal zone > Estuary: Microbial mat ...
ATTGAATAAGTGCAACGAGTTGCATTTATTTCACCTTTGGGCGTATCTGTGTTTATTTGTTTTGAAAGTCTCAGCTCAAAAGGTGGTTTACTATACAAGTATAATAAATTATAAGCTATCTAAAGGACTGGTAATTTGCGAAATATTCCGTGTGGCCACATGCGTGTATATTTCAGTCGTAGTAGTACTTCCATGCCCAAGTAGCATTTGAATATAGCGCAAATCTGTATTGGCTTCCAATAAATGAGTAGCAAAACTATGCCGTAGCACATGGGGTGTAACATGTTGTGCTATGCCCGCTTTTTCTGAAGCTTTCTTAATAATGCTCCGTACACTTGAAGCCGTGTACTGTCCGCCTTTATCTCCTTCAAACAAGTACTCACGTGGCTTGTACTGCTTTATATATTCCCTCAAATTTTCAAGCAAGGTGGGGCTAAGTAAGGTCAGCCTGTCTTTGCCTCCTTTTCCATCTTCTACTTTTATAACCATCCGCTTGCTGTCTATATGGTGCGGCCTGAGCCGCAAAAGTTCGCCGCGACGAAGACCGGCTGAATAAAGTGTTTGCACAATGCACCGATGCTTCAGATTGCTTATTACGCTAAGCAACTGCTTTACTTCTTCCTGGCTAATTACCTTGGGAAGCGGAGCTTTCTTGCGTGGCCGGTTTATAGAATAAAACCGATTGGGCATACCCAATACCCCTTCATAATAAAACTTTACAGCGTTCAGCATTTGATTTACGTAGGTATCTGATTTACCCAGGTTTACGAGTGATTGAATGTACTTTAATATGTCTTGCTCATTGATTTCAAGTAGTTCCTTCTCTTTGAAATGATCCATAAATAATTTGAAAAAAAAGATATAGGTTTCGGCCGTGCTGGCGGCATAGCGGTCTACTTCTAGTTTTCGGATAAATTCAGGCGGACATTTCAAAGGGCGCTTTTCGCTGCGCTCTATTTTCAGTTCTGGATTGTTCTTTTGAGTCTTCTTCCCCAGAAATAATCCACAGTCTAACCAGGCTACTCCTCTAAATAGCTTGAATAATAAATTCAAGTTGGCCTTGGTATTCGGAATGTAAACCATTGAATAGTCGCGGCTCCACTGCAGGTTGGGCAAGGTTTTTATCAGTTTCTGAATGGTAGGATCCGGATAAAATTGAAGACCAATCTGCCGTTGATTTTCAATTAACAGGTGCTTCAGGGTGATTTTTTTAGTGGGCATAAATGGAAGTTTTTCTGAATTTAATGAGCCGCGAAGCGTAGAATTGGCTTATACGTGTAATTATGCGTATTATAAAACGCATAACCAAAATCTACGAATCTGTCATGATTGTTTCTAAACCAAAATTTTGCCTGGCTTGCCATAAAGAACTGGAAGGAAGAGTGGATAAAGTGTTTTGTGATGCGCATTGCAGATCGAGCTATCACTACCGGAAAAAAAAGAAACAGAAATATTCCCTCTTTAAACAAATAGACCTTCAGCTCAAACAAAATCGTAAACTGCTAAAACACTACAACCAGGCGGGCAAAGCCATCGTTCGCAAGGAGGTCTTAATCAGAGCGGGATTTAATCCCCGATTCTTTACCCATTACTGGAAAAACAACAAAGGAGATGTATACCTCTTCTGTTATGATTATGGTTACTTCAATCGTAAGGAGCACAATCGTGAAAAGTATGTCCTGGTGAAATGGCAGGATTATATGGAATGAGTTTTACTCCACTCACAACATAATGACTACAGAAAATTTCTTTCTGTGCTTCGTATTCCCTACCCCTGCAGAAAATTGACTTTTTTTACGAAGTCTGTTTGCTGTTTTCTTTAACCTTAACTCCACAACACACTTCTATGCCTAAACAATCATTCTCTGAGCAACTTCATTGAAGAAGGATGGCAATTGCTTGTGTTCTTCAAGAGAGGTAGCATATTAAGCTCGGTACCCTACCCGTGCCAATTCGTCAAATCCAACCGTACTTCAAGCCCTTTCCGATCACTTTTTTAAACTTTCAACTAAATCTTTAGTTTTTAAACTAATTTTTTAGTTATATTTGAAGCATGAAAGAATTAACCAAGGCTGAAGAGCAGGTCATGCAAATACTCTGGATGAAGGAAAAATGCTTTGTTAAAGAGATTATTACGGACATGCCCCAACCTAAACCTGCGTATAATACCGTTTCTACAATTGTCAGGATTCTTGAAAATAAAGGCTTTGTTGACCATGAAGTTTTTGGGAAGAGCCATCGCTACTACCCCCTGGTGGGTAAAGATGAATACCGATCTTTTAGCGCTGAACAGCTTATGACGGGCTATTTTGACGCATCCCCCTCCAGCATGCTCTCCTTTTTCTTAAAAGACAAATCACTTGAAGCAAAAGACCTGGATGAAATGCTAAAAATGATTGAAGAAGCTAAAAACAAAAAGAAATGATAGACCTTCTCTATATCCTTCAGGTAAATATTTTTCTCGCTGTAATAGGGCTTGGCCTTTTGCTGGCTACAAAGGCTCAGCGTTTTCACAATATCAATCGCGCGCTTATTCTGGTAGCTCTTATCCTGGCCTTTACGGCTCCTCTTTTCAACCTGGTTACAGATAGTGGCCCTTTATTGACCGGAGTTCTTTCAAGCCTGGAAATCCAGGCCAATTCTGTGGAAAATTCTGCCAGCAACGCATGGACCCTTGCAGACTATCTTACGCTGATATATATAACCGGATTGCTTATAAGCCTTGCAGCCTTTACACTGAACTTGCGAAATATTATTCGACTAACCGGTTTGAAGGCTGTATTTAAATCTCAAATAATATCATCTGAAGCGGTTAAAACAACCGCTAGCTTTTTTAGAACCATCTTCTTGCAGCCCAATCTAAATAGCGGAGATAAAGAACTCATTGAGCAACACGAAATTGTGCACACGCGCGAACTGCACAGCCTGGATATTATTCTAATTCAGCTCACGAAAGCAGTCTGCTGGTTTAACCCGGTCATTTACCTGCTCGAAAACCGCCTCAAGGCTATACATGAGTTCAGGGCAGACGAAGTGGTTGCCGGTACAACCGATAGCACACACTATAGCTACCTGCTTATCAGTCAGGCAGTCGGTGTAAACTCAAACCTACTTGTACATCCTTTTTCGAGAAAAAATCTTTTAAAACAGAGAATAAACATGTTAAACAACAAACCCAAACAAATCATGAGGTATTTATTAATTATTCCCGCACTTGTTGCAGCGCTCTTTGTCGTTTCGTGCACCAAAGAAAATCCGGCAACTACAGGATCAACAGAACATCGAGATGCAGTAGAAAAAAACTCTGCAAATCAGGAAATGACTCCGGATGTAAAACCCATTTTTGCAAAAGGAGAACAATCGCTGGTTGAATTTATGTCTTCCGAAATTAAATACCCAAAAGAATGCGAAGCAGACCAGGTAGAAGGCACTGTTGTAGTGAGTTTTACGGTTGATAAGGAAGGAAACTCGGGCGACTTTAAAGTATTAAAGAGCCCGGATGACAGGCTCTCAATGGCCGCCCTGGACGTGATGGCTAAAATGCCTGAATGGACTCCTGCCCAGCTGGATGGCAAACCCGTAAAAATGGAACTTAAGCTACCGATTAAGTACGCCCTAAATTAGTCTAGAACTTCAATTAAACATTAAACAAGGATCCCGGTTTTGGCCGGGATTTTTTAGTTGATTCCAGGCAATTTGTAAATTGCCAACTATGAAAAGATTCTATCCCGTTTTTATTTTCCTTCTATTCGCCACAACCACCCAGGCACAGAGCGAAGATAACCTACCTAAGTATTTAACTCCGGCTGAGCGAAGTTTACTGGATACCTATATCCCACCTACTACTCGTGGAATTGAAGAACCTCCCCCTTTTGAAAATATCAGGACCATGGCCGAGTGGGAAGAAATTCAGGCTCTTACCATAACCTGGCGAAGCTATCCTTCCATTCTTAAGCAAATTGTGAGAGCCAGCCAGGATGAAACGCGGGTGATCATTTTTTCAGAAAATCCCGGTCAAACTGAGAGCTATCTTCTCGGATCAGCAGCGGGGGGGCCGTTGGAAAACCTGGTTAATATTGAAATTGTAGACGCTGAATCTAATTCTATTTGGATCAGAGATTACGGTGCAAATACAGTTTACGGTAACCGGGTAGACACTTTATTCCTGGTAGATTGGATCTACAATCGTCCCCGTCCTGATGACGACCTTATCCCGGATGAGCTCGCTGCACACATGGGGCTGGACATCTATTCAACTACTGCGCCGCCCTACGATGTAGTAAATACAGGCGGAAATTTTATGACTAATGGACAGGGACAAGCCTATTCAAGCGAACTCGTACTGGAAGAAAACGAACCGGGTGCACCTTTTAGCATAGAGCCCAAAACGGAAGAAGAAATTGATGAGATCTACGGAGAGTTTATGGGTCTGAATACCTATATAAAGATGACCGCTCTACCCTACGATATTATTAATCATATTGATATGCACATGAAGCTCCTGGATGAAGAGACGCTTCTGGTAGGAGAATATCCTGAAGGTATTGCCGATGGGCCACAAATCAATGCGAACATTGATTATGTAGTCAATAATTTCAACTCTTATTTCGATACTCCGCTCAAGGTGGTTCGGATCCCCATGCCCGATAGTCCGAGTGGCCTGTGGCCCGATGATAATCCTGCAGGTTACTACCGCACTTATACAAATGGGGTTTTTGTAAACAATACGTTTATCTACCCCAGTTATCGCGAAGAATACGATACAACGGCTGCCCGAATTTATGAGGAATTATTGCCTGGCTACAACCTTGTGCCGATAGATTGCGACGATTCAGGAAGCAATATTATAGCCGCTGCAGGTGCCATTCATTGCATCACGCACAGCGTCGGAGTTAACGATCCCTTACTTATTGTTCATCAACCCCTTGCCGATACAGAAGACGATATAAATCCTTACATCGTTACGGCAGAAATTGAACACAGAAGTGGCATAGACGAAGCCCGTTTATTCTGGCGCCTAAATGGCGAAACAGAATACAATTCGGTGTCTATGGGTTTTGAATCGGAAAATAACTGGAGCGGAGCCATTCCGCCACAAGAAGTGGGAACCGTCATAGAGTACTACGTTGAAGCCACGGCAAATAGCGGAAAGGTTCAGGACAGACCCATTGTCGCCCCCGAAGGATATTGGAGCTTTAAGGTGCTTGGAGATGTTTTGGGAACAGACCAATTAGATGCCATTCAACTTCAGCCTGTATATCCCAATCCGGCCACTACTTTGATCAGTATTCCGATCTATGCAGAAAGAACCACGCTGGTGCGAATTGATGTATTTGATGCAGCGGGAAGAAAAATTGACCAGGTCTTTAATGGGCAGATATCAGGTGATCAGCGCATTAGTCACTTTGTTAATCATTATGAGCCAGGTACCTACATCATTGTTGCTGAAGGCGATTTTGGAAGACAGGTGAGCAAGCTACAGGTCATTCGCTGAGACCCATTTTATTGAGCAAAAAGCTGGCATTCATGTTTTGGCAAACACCGGGCTCTACCTGGTAATTGAAAACCAGGTCATCTTTGTCAAAATGGATCTCAAATTTTTGATTGGCAATCATCTTTGGAAATTCTTTTTCCAGCTCGCAAAGCGATAAATCGTGAGTGGCAATTATACCTTTCATGGGAAGCGAAAGGAGTTTCTTTACAAATGACTTTGAACCTTCTGCTTTGTCTTTAGAATTCGTTCCTTTCAGAATTTCATCGAGAATAACAAAGCACTCTGTACCTTCTTCCAGGAGATCGGCCAATTGCCTGAGTCGTTTGAGCTCGCTAAAAAAGTAAGACTCTGAATCGCCAAGCGAATCAACGGTTAACATGGAAGTAAAAAGGCGTCTAGGCTTAAAACTAAAAGCTTCGGCCCTGATGGGCAATCCGCGCATTGCCAATAACATGGTTGTACCAATCATTCTTAAATAGGTGCTCTTACCGGCCATATTTGCGCCTGTAATGATGGTGATCTTTTCATCTTCAACCAGCTCAAAATTATTAGGTACTGCCTTTGCGTCCATCAGGACATGGGCAGCCTTTTCCAAAATAATAGAATGCGAATCATTAAGCCTTGCCTTTGAGTACTCGGGGTGCATAAAGGCATAAACACCGAAAGATGCATAGGTTTCAAAAATATTGGCCAACTCCAACCAGTGGCTCAGGGCATCGGCATACTCAGCCTTCCACTTTTTTAACCGAAACGCGCATTGAAAGTCCCAGCTCAAAAAAAGGTTGAGCAGAATAGCCACGAACACATTATTACGGCTATCAATTGCGCCGATGATTGAACTCAGTTTCTGCAGACCTGTATCGCTTGAATCTAGATCGTAATCTTTAAGTAGTGCATTTATTTCGGGCGATTCAAACCCCTCTTGCTTAATAATGCGAAGAATATCTCCAAAAGCGTCAGCTCTTTCAAGAATCTCTGAAGTTTCGGTAAAAAGATTTTGGTGTTTCTTAAGGTTTATACCAACCAGCATAAATGGAAGCAGCAAGACCAGTAATAAATTACTGATAGATAGTATTCCGTAAATTGTACAAATCAAAGCTGCAGTAGAGATTGCCGGAACAATAAACCGCACAAATAGCCACCAAGCGGAAGAGCCGGCACTAAGATCTTTGGCACTCCAGGATTTTACATTTTCCAATCCATCTTCAGTGGCACTTGCTGAAGAGCCGTAGGCGAGCACCCTGAATAAAAATTCCGGATGTTGGGCAAGTTCTTGAATAATAGCTGACTCCTTTTCAATCTTTTTAATGGAAAGGAGCTCTTCAGAAAGCCAGCCTGCCAATCTTTTACGGGCCAGGGGGCTCTCAGCTCTGTTGATATACTGAAAAAGGCTAAATCGCCCAAAAACGCCAAGATCAGATGTGTAAGGGTGAGAGGGATCTTTAAATTCATCACCGGAATAGAGAGCCTTCCAATTACCGCCCATCTCCTGCTCAAGAAAAGCTGCATACTTCTTTTCATGTTCGTAAATGGCTTTTACATCTACGTATTTTCGGAGTAAAAACAAAAATACCGCTGTCAGAAGTACAGCTAAGAGCCAAACTAAAGGTCGCTCAGCCCATAAAAAATAAAGTGTAAAAATGATAGCTAGAAATACGCTTAGACGACTAATAGAGAGCATTCTCATTTTTCCTTTAAGGCGCGATAGCTCTTGCCGGGCCCGATCGTTAAGCGATTGTAAATGGCTTTTAGAATCCATGGCGGCAAATGTACTGAATACTGCCACCGATGCTTAATTAAAAAAATAATCGCATATATGTAGATATATTATATGTACATACATATATTTGCACCATGAAATTGACTGAAGCGATAAAACAGAAGCGTTTTAAAACTGAAATGGAGAAAGCCGTGGTCAACATTCTTTTCACCAGCAGCTGGTTAAATTATCAGCAATCTGCAGTGTTTAAAGAATTTGGAATTACCATGAAGCAATTCAACATTTTAAGGATTCTAAAAGGCCAGTATCCTAAAGCAGCCACGGTTAATTTATTGATTGACAGAATGATTGACAAAAGCTCAAATGCATCAAGAATAGTAGATAAGCTCGTAGAGAAAGGATTGGTTGAAAGAACGTCTTGTCCGGAAGATCGGCGAAGGGTGGATATCATTATTTCAGATTCAGGAATGAAAATTGTTAATCAGGCAAGTCAGAGATTAGAAGAAACAAAAATCTTTTCCCACTCGCTCTCTGAAAATGAAGCACAAAAATTAAATCAATTACTAGATAAATTAAGAACCAAAGAATAAACAAGAATTATGAAAACAATTACAAGTACACTAGCTCTGTTATTCTTCTCTTTCGCGCTAATTGCGGGGAATGGAGAAGGAGAGAAAAACACCCTGAACGTAAACACGAAGAAAAGTAAAATCTACTGGACCGGTAAAAAAGTAACTGGCACCCACACCGGAACGCTTATGCTCAAGAGTGGAAGCGTAACAGTAGAAAATGGCATGCCTACTGCTGCAACTATTGATATAGACATGAATACAATCGTAGTTACGGATATTGAAGATCCAGGAACGAATGCAAAACTCACCGGACACTTGAATTCAGAAGATTTTTTCTCTACGGAAAAGCATCCAGTTGGCCAGTTCACAGCGGTAGAATTTACCCCTATTGAAGGTGCTCAGGGTGAAGAGCCAAACTACACGATAAAAGGAAAGCTCACTTTGAAAGGAAAGACTGACCTGGTAACCTTTCCAGCATTTATATCTGTTAGTGGAGATAAACTGGTGGCGAACGGTAAAATTACATTTGATCGTACAAAATGGGATATCCGGTACGGTTCGGGATCATTTTTTGATGGCCTGGGAGATAAGATGATCTATGATGATGTAGATCTGAATTTTGTGCTCTCAGCCAATATTTAGTCAACACCTAAAGAGTCAAGGCAAAGCCGAATGGGATTTTGATTCCGTTCGGCTTTTTTATGGATCTTTTGATACGGCAGCGAGTCTGTAGCAGTTATTCATCAGAACCTAATGGCTAGTAGCCAGGCCAGGAGCCCTTTACCTATCGCCCCAATTTGGCTTGACGTATTTCACTTTAGGTCGGGTATCTTTCTTGGGAGGGAAGAAATACCGAAAATCAATGGAGAAGTAAGAAAGGTCTACTTCAGCAGTTTGAACAATATCCGGTGGAGTTCTGTCTCTCTCATACTCTACCCATACGCTCATACTCCGGCCAAAAGACTGGTGAAAATTAGCTCCCAGATAAAAGTATCCGTCTTCTTCGGTTCGATACTCCAGGCCAACATTACCTATGGCAGAGGCCCGTATCCATGTTTCCTTGAACATCAGGATGGCCAGGTCAGGATCGCGCGATTCCACATCGCTGGCATAAAAATCTGCAGAGACCCCTAGTGCAACATTCATAAATAGCTTGTCTGCCATTTGAATGTACACCAGCCCTTTGAGCGGTATTTCATAACCGGAAGTACGCAGAGAAGTTGTTTTTTGAAAATCAGCCAGAGGATCGTTCAATTCGTTTTCGTATCTCCTTCTAGTGTAGTGAATACCCGTTTCCAAATTCCAAAAATCTGTAAGTTTTATCCTAACTACCCCACCGAAACCGTAGCCTCCTACATAACGATTTACAGACCGAATAGACTGGTCGGGGCCAGAGAGCACAACTGAATCGGTATTGAAAAAAGAAACGGGTGTAAGCACTCTGATTTCACCACCAAAGGTCAATTCAACGGGTTCTCTTCTGTTCTGCGCGTTAATTGAATTTGAAAGTGAAACAGCTAGAAATAGAACGAATAAAAAGTGCTTCAACATTAAATACCTACAATAAGCTTCTGACCTGCTCTGAGATGGTTCTTAGGGTTGATTCCATTTAAATTACAAATATCATCCACACTTACCCCAAACTTCTCGGCAATTTTGTAAAGGTAATCACCTTTTCGAACAAGGTATTCTTTCTTTTCTGGTATTTCTGTTGATGAAGCAGCCAGGAAGGTTCCAGACTTCCTTAAGGCAATTTCTTTGTAGCGCAGTTCGTGCTTTGAAAAGTCTATTATCTGGGATGGTTTAATAGGTACGCCCTGGAAGCGCACTTCAAAATGCAAGTGACTTCCGGTAGAATTTCCGGAACTCCCACCCAGGCCCAAAACGTCGCCGGCTTCAACGATATCGCCGGACTTAACTTTGAAGCGGTGCAAGTGTGCATAGAGTGTTTCCAAACCGTTGTAGTGCCTTACAACTACTACCCTACCGTAACCCTTGTAATATCTGGCAACCCTTACTACTCCTGGGAAAGCGGAGCGAACAGGATCCCACACTTCAAGATCGATATCTATGCCGTTGTGATTTCGGCCAAATCTCCATCCAAAATGAGATGTTACCACTCCTTTAAAGGGCGGATTAAAACCACAATTTTGCGCAGTATCTACAAGAAGGAGTTTCAGCGTAGAGTCAAAATGAGCCAAGTTGTTTCTTTCTGGGTTCGGAATTAGCGTATTCCAATCTTCGTAAAAGGATTCAGCCGGATAGGGGGTATTTCCATAGGGCACATAGGCTGCAAAACCAGTTGGCTTCTGTAGGTACTCGAAAAATGCACTAGAGTAAAGATTTACGGCATTTACTACTGTCTGTGGAATGTTATCAGCTTCAAATATACTGTCAATCACAGCTGTGAGCTGCTCTTTACTTTGCCGGCTGAGCATTCTATAGACATTAAGCTGATTTACCAATGCAAGAGGAACCGTATCTAAACTCAATAACGAGTCTATCCACAGGGAGTAATCGTCAGTAGTGTATGATATGCTCGGTAAAAATTTGGTTTCAGCGTTGTATACAACAACAGCTGATGATGTGTCTCTGGGGGCTTCGTACTCATCTCCACCCGTTGCCCACAAGAAATGAGAAGTGCATAGAAAGATTAATAAGGTTGTGATTCTACACATGCCAATTAGTTTAAGGGTCACTGCCGCTTTATACCCCATTTTAAGCTGAAAAGTTACCTTTTATTTCAGAAAATATCCAATTAGAGCAATGAGAACAACTACCAGAGTAAAAATCAATACGGCATTTCTCAAATTAAGATCTCCCAGAAAGGGCTTTCTGAAATGATTACCGGTAATATTATTTAATTCTTGAGCTTTTTCCTGATAAGATTTATGAATGCCAATCATATGGCGTCGGATGAGGTCCTGCCCCTGCCCGCGCTCGTAGGGAATTTCATTTTCAATAAGAAGTGCCTCGAAATAATCTGCCGGATCTTTTGCGTAGAAATAGAATACAACGTAGCTCCGCTGCTTTTGATGATCTTCGAAGTTGCTGTACTCAATCATTTCTGATTTACCCATTCGGTAACGTACTCCAGAGGTTTTCGATGACTTTTTGGCCACTCCACGGCCGGATAACCCAAGTAAAAAAGGCCAAGCAATTTATCTTCTTCTTCCAAACCAAATGCCTGGTTGGCTTCAGGTGTATAAATAAAACCAGGACTAGACCAATAAGCCCCTAATCCGTATGCCGTGCTCGTTAACATGACATTCTGCGCGGCGCAGGCAACGGCTTCTACTTCTTCAATTTCGGGTATTCGCGTCTCCGGGGTTCGCTTCATAATCAATGCTACGATAACTGAAGTAACTTCAAAACGCTTTATAAGCTTTTCGAGTTTACGCCTGGAGAATTTCTCTTCGCTATTTATGTTGCTGTGAATTTGCTCAATTCTTTTCTTGAGATTTTCTCTTCCTTCTTCGTAAAATACCTGGAAACGCCAGGGTTGTGTTTTACCGTGAGTGGGTGCCCACAAAGCGTTGGTAAGAATATGTTCTACCATTTCTTTTTGCACCACTCTCTCAGAAAACTGTTCCGGGTATATTGTCCTGCGATCTCTGATGAGATCAGTTATTTCGCTTAAATCGAATCGCATATGATTATCAAAATTGATGACAAAAATACAGCCTATCCATCTAATTATTAAACTCAGATAGAAGTTGGTTGTTTGATGATTGATCAAATTGATATTTTCGCCAGATATTCACTTCGCATGCGATATTTTATTGTTCCAGTACTACTCTTAATTTTTGCATCAGCTACACTAAAATCTCAGGAAGACAGCCTCACAATCCGATCTATTTACGATGAAGCTTTGGTAGATGGTCATGCCTATGAAAATCTGCGCCAGCTGTGTAAAGACGTTGGCAACAGGCTGAGCGGCTCAGAAGGAGCAGAAAAAGCTGTTCGATGGTCAAAGGCTAAAATGGAGTCGTACCAATTTGATAAGGTTTGGCTGGAACCGCTGATGGTTCCCAAATGGGTCCGTGGAGAGAAAGAGACGTGTACTGTTACCGATACGGGTGAAGACCTGGATGTTCTGGCCCTGGGATTCAGCGTCGGTACAAAAGGCAAACTAAGAGGAAAGGTAGTTGAATTCAGAACGCTACAGGCGCTGAAAGATGCCCCGGAAGGATCTCTGGACGGTAAGATTGCTTTTTTGAACCAGGGAATGAATGCAAAGCTCATTGATACTTTCCGTGCTTATGGTGGCTGCTCTGGCGGTCGTGTTCGCGGTGCATCGGAAGCCGCGAAGAAAGGAGCGGATGGATTTGTAATGCGCTCACTCGGACTTAGGGCAGACTCTTTTCCTCACACCGGGGTCATGTTTTACGATAAAGAAGTAGATTCTATTCCCGCTTTTGCCCTCAGCACCAACTCGGCTTTCAAGTTGGCCAATATGCTCGATGAAAATCCAGAACTTGAACTAGAGCTGGAATCTCATTGCCAAAGATATCCGGACGTAAAATCTTACAATGTAATTGGAGAGATCAAAGGCTCAGAGTATCCGGACAAGTACATTGTAATTGGAGGCCACCTGGATAGTTGGGATGTAGGAGAAGGTGCACACGATGATGGATCCGGCGTTATACAGTCGCTTGAAGTTTTGCGAATTATGAAAAAGCTAGGCATTCAACCCAAACACTCCATCAGGTGTGTATTCTATATGAATGAAGAAAATGGTGCCCGGGGAGGCAAAATCTATGCGCAAAATGCCCGTGAGCGCGGTGAAGAACACATTGCAGCATTAGAAAGCGACCGAGGTGGTTTTTCTCCACGGGGTTTCACCGTAGATGCAAAATCTCCCTTTATAGATTATCTCGAAGAATGGCTTCCTTTATTTGAGCCCTATCAGTTGCACTTTATCAGGAAGGGATATGGCGGTGTTGACATAAATCCACTTAAAACGGATGGTACGCCGCTTATTGGCTTTGTTCCGGATTCACAGCGCTATTTTGATGTGCATCATACGGAAAATGATGTTTTTGAAAACGTAAATGAACGCGAGCTTTCTCTTGGAGCTGCGGCAATGACATCTATGATTTATCTTATTGATAAATACGGAATGCCGGAGCTGATTGAGAATTAAATTCGGTTATCGCCGTCTAGCAAATCGCCGAGGCCGCCGAGAATAGAACCTTCTCCTTTGCGCTTCCCTCCCATTTTTGGTGACGCTGCAATGATCTTATCGGCCAGTCTGCTGAATGGCATACTCTGAATCCAGACTTTTCCGGGACCGCGAAGTGTAGCCAGGAAAAGACCTTCTCCACCAAAGAATGCATTTCTGATACCTTTCACCATTTCAATATTGTAGTCAATGGTCTGAGAAAAAGCTACAAGGCAGCCTGTATCAACCCTAAGCATCTCAGATGCACCTAATTCTCTTTCTATGATGGTTCCGCCGCCGTGAACGAAGGCCATACCGTCGCCTTCAAGTTTTTGCATGATGAATCCTTCTCCTCCGAATAGCCCTACTCCTATCCGCTTTTGAAATTCAATGCCCACCGAAACACCTTTGGCAGCGCAGAGAAAAGCTTCTTTTTGACAGATAATTTTACCACCCTGTTTAAAAAGGTCAAAAGGAACCACTTTACCCGGGTAAGGAGCGGCAAAAGTTATATGGCGCTTACCGTATCCCAGATTTGTATAGGCCGTTAAAAAAAGACTTTCGCCCGTTAATACGCGCTTTCCGGCTGACATAAGTTTCCCGAAAAAGCCACCATCCTGATTGGAGCCATCTCCGAATATGGTGCGCATATCCATGGCTTCATCCATATACATAAGCGAGCCTGCTTCAGCAACAACACTTTCCTGTGGATCGAGCTCAATTTCTACGCATTGAAGCTCTTCACCAATTATTTTATAATCTATATCGTGATTGGCCATAGTTAGTTTGATTTAATTCGTTCGAGATCACTACCTGCCGGACTTTCAAATATTTCAAGATCGAAGTATTTAATGGAGGCCATGATGTGATCAAATATATCTGATTGAATCCCCTCGTAGTCTGCCCATGCTTGTTTCTTAGAGAAGCAATAAATTTCTATCGGAATTCCGCTCTCGGTGGGATCGAGTTGCCTAACCAACAGAGTCATATCCTGCTTTACATCGGGATGAGCTTTCAGATAAGACAAAATATAAGCCCTGAACACTCCTATATTGGTCAATTTTCTACCGTTAATAGGCGAGTCTTGATCTGCTATTTCTGTGCGGGCATTATATTCTTGAAGGTCTTTTTCTTTTAGATTAAAATGTTCCTTTAAGAGCCTTACTTTTTGCAGCTTTTCAATGAGTTCTGAAGAGCAGAATTTCACAGTAGAAATCTTGACATTGATAGAGCGCTTGATTCGCCTTCCACCGCTCTCTTCCATTCCGCGCCAATTTTTAAAGCTATCGGCAATAAAGGAGTAAGTTGGTACGGTAGATATGGTCTTGTCCCAGTTTCTAACTTTTACGGTTGTCAGGTTTATTTCCATCACATCACCATCAGCACCGAATTTCGGAACCGACACCCAATCTCCAATCCGAACCATATCGTTCATGGTAATCTGGATGCTTGCCGTAAAACCCAAAAGGGTGTCCTTAAATACTAATATTAGAACAGCAGACACCGCACCCAGGGCACTGAACATATAAATTGGGTTCTTGCCCAGAACGATAGAAGCAACGATTATAATACCAATAGACCACACCAGAATTTTGGCCAATTGCGTAAAGCTGGCAATCGGCTTATCGCGAAATTTCTCTGAGCGCGACAACATGATATTTGTTGACTTGATTACAGAAATGAGCAATCTTATTACAACAATAGCCACATAAGCACTGGTTATTTTTGCAATAAGCGGTACCCAATCGGGATAATCCGTAAAAACAACCGGGGCTGCTGAACTTATAACAGAAGCAGGAACAATATGTCCCAGTTTTCTAAAAGCTCCCTGCTCCTGAAGCACATCGTCCCACTCCGTTGATGTCCTTTTTATTACGCGGTCTAAAAAGCGGTTAATCAGAGCCTGTGCTATCCACCAAAACAACAATGCTACTACTGTCATTGCAATCAGTAGAATTACCATCTTAAAGAGTTGGCTATATGCAGGATCTAATCCAACGGTATTAACTAACCACTCTTCAATAAACGATGCAAAACCTGTTTCGTATTTGTTCATGGGGCAAAAGTAAAAAATACGGATTTGTAATTATTAGAAAACAAGGCAAGTGGTTAAGTGGTTATCCAAGCGGTAGTTTATATATTTAAATATGCTAGGATTTCATTTTACAGAATATATTCCGGAAAAAGATCAAAGAAGCCCCTTTGAGCGCTTATTGGAAATCTTTTTAGAACTATCTACCTATACCTCAGGCGATGTTGACGAAGCACTGGATTGGTTGCGGGAGTTGGATAAAGAACACGATTTAACCGACGATGACTACACCATAGATGACTTCATTGAAGATTTATGGGAAAAGGGTTACTTACGTGAACCAGGTGACGGCAATGGAGGAACTGGCAGGCTGAGTGCAAAATCTGAGCAGGCTATTCGCAAGCGTTCGCTTGAGCAGCTATTTGGCCAAATGAAGAAAGGGTCTAAGGGCAGCCACAGAACCAATATCTCAGGAAAAGGAGACGAACCTACAGGAGACAAAAGGCCATACAAGTTCGGAGACAAAGCGAGTGAAATAGATTTTACGAATAGCATCAGAAATGCGCAGGTTCGCGGTGGATTGGATGAGTTTTCTCTTCACGAGCAAGATCTGGAAGTGAGTGAGACAGAATACAAATCGAGTGCATCTACCGTATTGATGATTGATATATCGCACTCTATGATATTATACGGCGAAGATCGGATAACGCCGGCTAAAAAAGTGGCCATGGCCCTTTCAGAATTCATAACAACCCGCTACCCAAAAGACACCTTAGATATTGTAGTATTCGGTAATGATGCCTGGGAAGTAAGCATCAAGGACCTTCCCTATCTCAAAGTAGGCCCTTACCACACCAATACGGTTGCTGGTTTGCGACGGGCATTAGACATTCTTCGCAGGCGAAAAAACAACAACAAGCAAATTTTTATGATAACTGACGGTAAGCCGAGCTGTCTGAAGGTTGAAGGAGGCTATTACAAAAATAGTTTTGGCCTCGACCCCACCATCGTAAATAAATGTTTAAACCTGGCTACGGAATGCCGTAAAATCAATGTTCCGATTACGACATTCATGATTGCACAAGATCCTTACTTGCAAAAGTTTGTAGAAGATTTCACCGAAGCCAATAAGGGTCGGGCCATCTACACAGGTTTAGATGGCTTAGGAGAATGGATTTTTAACGATTATCAGGCTAATAGGAGAAGAAGAGTATAAAAGAAAAAACCCCTGCTTTAATAAACAGGGGTTCAAGAGTTTTTTCGAGGTCAAATACTTAGCCTCCAAAGTCGTCAAATGAAACATTCTCAGGTGGTACGCCCCAATCATCTACCATTTTCAAAACAGCTGCATTCATGAGTGGAGGGCCGCAGAAGTAAAACTCAATATCTTCCGGGGCGTCGTGATGATTTAAATATTGATCAATTACAGCCTGGTGTACAAAGCCCGTAAATCCATCTCCTTCTTCATCGTCCATGTCTTTTTTCTCCGTCCAGTTATCTTCTGGAAGCGGCTCTGAAAGAACGACGTAGAACTTAAAGTTGGGAAACTCCTTTTCTATATTTCTGAAGTGATCCAGGTAGAATAATTCTCTTTTTGATCTACCACCATACCAGTACGATACTTTTCTATCTGTCTTCAACGTATGAAAAAGGTGGAATAAGTGAGACCGCATTGGAGCCATACCAGCACCTCCACCAATGTAAAGCATTTCCGAGTCGGTATCCTTGATAAAGAACTCTCCGTAAGGACCTGAAATCGTTACTTTATCGCCTGGCTTACATGAGAATACGTATGAAGAGCAAATTCCCGGATTTACATCCATCCACTTGTTCTTAGCTCTATCCCAGGGTGGTGTGGCAATACGAATATTCAGCATGATAATATTTCCTTCGGCCGGGTGATTGGCCATGGAGTATGCTCTAAATATGGGCTCGGGATTTTTCATTTTTAAATCCCAAAGACCGAATTTATCCCACTCGCCCTTGAAGTCCATCGGATCTCTTCCCAAATCAGGGTGTGATGTGATATCCATATCTTTAAAATCAACCTCACAAGGAGGTACATCTATCTGGATATATCCGCCCGCTTCAAAATCGAGGTTCTCACCTTCGGGAAGTCTCACAACGAATTCTTTTATGAAAGAAGCAACATTATAGTTACTCACAACTTCGCACTCCCACTTCTTGATTCCAAAAATTTCTTCCGGAATCTGAATTTTCATGTCTTGCTTAACCTTAACCTGGCATCCCAGTCTCCAGTTATCGCTTATTTCTTTTCTTGAGAAGTAAGGAGCTTCTGTGGGGAGTATTTCCCCTCCACCTTCCAATACCTGGCATTTACACATGGCACAGGTACCTCCGCCACCGCATGCCGACGGAAGAAATATTTTTTCATCTCCAAGCGTAGAGAGTATTGTATTTCCCGCTTCCACTTCAACTGTCTTCTCGCCGTTAATTTCCAACTTTACCAATCCTGAAGGAGATAATTTTGATTTGGCAAACAACAAGAGGCTTACCAAAAGCAAGGTTACCACCATGAAGACTGCAATCGTAGCAATAATCGTAACGCTCATAATTCTTTATATCCTGATTAAAATTCTTTAAAGTTCAATTCCCATAAAGGCCATAAAACCTATTCCCATTAGGCCGGTAATTATAAATGTTATACCGAGTCCTCTGAGTGGCGCAGGTACATTGGAGTATCTAATTTTCTCTCTAATGGCCGCAATGGCAACAATGGCAAGAAACCATCCTACACCGCTCCCTAAACCAAACACTGTAGCATCGCCAATGTTCGTGTACTGTCTGTCTTGCATAAACAGAGCCCCACCTAAAATTGAGCAGTTAACCGCAATTAGCGGAAGAAATATTCCAAGTGCACCATATAGCGCAGGAGCAAATTTCTCAACGATCATTTCAACCAGTTGCACCATTGAAGCAATTACAGCTATAAACATGATGAAGCTGAGAAAGCTCAAATCTATTGATGCCAGAGATGGATCAAGCCATTCCAGCGCACCTTCTTTTAATACAAAGTTTTCAAGCAGATAGTTGATTGGTACGGTGATGCCCAGTACAAAGATTACAGCTGCTCCGAGACCAACTGCTGTCTTTACAGTTTTAGATACTGCAAGATATGAGCACATTCCTAAGAAATATGCGAATATCATGTTGTCAATGAAAATTGACTTGACGAATATATTAACAGCTTCCATAATTCTTTTCGCTACTGTAATTTAATTTTCTTCAATAAGTTTTTGGTTTCTGGATCTTTGAATCCAGATAATAACACCAACCGTGATAAGTGCCATTGGAGGCAAGATCATCAGGTTGTTGTTCATGTAACCTGCTTCGAAAAAGCTGGCGGGAATGAACTTAATCTGACCAACTCCGGGAAAACTAATAGCTCCCGAACCAAAAATTTCTCTCACCACTGCAACAGCAACGAGAATCCATGCATATCCCATGGCATTTCCAATTCCATCTAAGGCAGAAGGAAATATTTTATTTCCCATCGCGAAGGCTTCAAAACGCCCCATAATAATGCAGTTGGTAATAATCAGTCCTACAAATACCGAGAGTTTCTCAGAAATATCCGGCAGAAATGCCTTCAGTATTTCATTTACGAGAATTACCAGAGATGCAACTACGACTAATTGCACAATGATCCTGATCCTTGAAGGAATAGAGTTGCGCAGTGAAGAAATAATCATGTTTCCAAAGAGCATAACAAATACCACGGCAAGCGACATAACTACGGCTTGCTGCACCTGAACGGTAATTGCCAATGCAGAACATATCCCCAATACCTGAACGGTAATAGGATTGTCATCATCTAAAGGATCTGTGAGCAATCTTTTGTTCTTTGCGCTGAACAAAGGTTCCTTTGGAACGGCTTCCTTTACTACTTCCTGTTCTTGCGATTGAACTTCTGCTGTTTCTGTACTCATTGCATTTGAGTTATTTGCGATTGTTCTTTAAAATATTTGTCGTAAACCCCTAAAGTCCTTGAGAGCATCTCGTCAACTCCATTACTGGTAATAGTACCACCGGTAATTCCATCAACAGCGTGCTCATTCTCAGGGCCTGCCCCACCTTTCTTTACTTCGATGGAAACAAGTTCATTCTGCTCATTGTAAATTTTCTTTCCTTTAAAAGGATCTTCAAACATGGGCTCTTTAATTTCAGCTCCAAGTCCCGGAGTTTCAGATTTGTGATCGAATGTAGCTCCGTATACAGTGTTATAATCGCCTTCCAATGAAACATAACCCCAAATGGGGCCCCAGAGACCTTTACCCACCATCGGAACAACTACTAATTGTTTTCCGTCCTTTTGAGCAAAGTAAATGGGGTAATGACGATCTTCGGGTTTTAGATCAGGGTTTCTGTATTCTTTTTGAACGTCTACATTGAAAGGATCATTAGAGTCTGTTGGAGAAATTTCACCTTCTCGGGTTTCAACAATCTCACCACTGTAATTTAAAGTAGCTCGTTTTGTGATGTATTGATAAAACATTTCTGATGCGTTGCTCCTATCAGACTCTACTTCAATAGAGCTGAGAATACTCAGCATGTCCTTCTGAATTTTATTTGCCTGCTGTCTTGGCTTCAGCGACATAGATGCAAATGAAAGTGCGGCTCCCACCACAACTACCATAGCTATGGCAAAGCCAAAAGTAAATGCGTTGCTATTTTTATCTATTGCCATTGTTAAGCTGTTTTAAGTCTTTTGAGTCTCTTGTTGATATTCCCTTGAACCACATAGTGATCAATGGTTGGAGCCATAACATTCATAAAAAGAATAGACATCATGATTCCTTCCGGATATGCAGGATTAACAACTCTGATCAATATTGCCAGGAGTCCAATGAGAAAACCGTAAATAAGTTTTCCCTTTCCCGTTTGAGCAGCGGTTACCGGATCGGTAGCCATAAACACTACTCCAAACATGAATCCGCCCATCACGAGTTGTTGCCACCACGGAACAGTAAAATAAGCGTTGTCAGGGAAAAAGCTCACTCCAACTGTGTTAAAAATAAAGCCCATTACAGCCCCGCCGATAATACCGGTAAGAATAATTCTCCAGCTCGCAATACCAGTCCATAATAAAATGGCAGCACCGATTAAAATCGCCAAAGCAGATGTTTCACCTACTGAACCGGGAATAAACCCAATGAATGAAGCCATAAAACTTTCACCAATACTTGAATAGGCTGTATTTGTGATATCGCTAAAACTTGTCCCGTTTTCAATGGCCTGAGCTAAAAGAGTTTCGCCAGTGTAACCATCAACAGTAGTTCCACCTTCAGTATTGACCCAAACTTTATTTCCTGACATTTTGGTAGGATAGGCAAAGAAAAGGAAAGCGCGTGCCGTGAGGGCCACATTTAGTATGTTCATACCCGTTCCACCAAAGACTTCTTTTGCTATAAGCACGGCAAAAGCAGTAGCTACAGCCACCATCCATAAAGGAACATCCATGGGCATTATTAAAGGAATAAGCATTCCCGATACAAGAAACCCTTCCTGAATAGAATGACCTTTAATAAAACAAAAGATGAATTCTACGCCCAGTCCCACTCCGTAACTGACCACAATCAACGGGAGTACTTTGCCCAGTCCGAAGAGCACCATATCCCAAAAGCCTACGTCCATACCAAGGGCCATGTAATGCTGATAGCCCGTATTGTATATTCCAAAAAGAAGTGCCGGCACCATTGCCATAATTACCAGGAACATGGTTCTTTTCATGTCGATGGCATCGCGTATATGAGCACCTTTTTTTGTTGTGTGATCGGGAACGAAGGCAAACGTTTCTAGAGCGTCGTAAACCGGGTAAAACTTCTCAAGCTTCCCTCCCTTGTCAAATACCGGTTTTACTTTGTTTAAAAGATTCTCTACTACTTTCAATTCAACTAAGTTTTTCGTTATGCAAATTCTTTTCTCAAATCTTCAAGACCCTGCTGTACAACTGATTGTATATTAACCTTTGAAGTACAAACAACTTCGCAGAGTGCAAAGTCTTCAGGTATCACTTCGTATATTCCTAACTTCTCCATAGCGTCTATATCATTAACCATTATAGACTTTATAAGTTGCATAGGATAGATGTCAAAAGGAAATACTTTTTCCATTTCCCCTGTTACAACGAAAGCTCGCTCTTCCCCATTCAAATTAGTATCGAGATTATACTTTTTATTAGGCAGCAACCAGGATGGAAAAGCCCTTGACATACTAAATGTGCTAAATCCAGGTGACAACCACCCGTCCGTTAGGAAAAATTTCTTCGAATCGCCTTCCGGAATTGCCGATACACAAGTATCGAAGAATCCCAGATGACCTTCTTTATCCACTTGTGCACCTGTGAGTACATCTCCACTAATCAAGCGGGTATCTGAAAGGTCTACACCTTCTCCAATAATGGAGTTAATTTGAGCACCTAAGATGGTTTTAACGTATCGCGACTCATTCACTTTAGCTCCTGCGAGCGCCAATGTTCTTTCGGCTCTGAACTTGCCTTCTTTAAGCGATCTGCCTATGAGTGCAACATCGGCCGCGTTAAGAGTCCAAACAATATCGCCTTTATTTATAGGTTCAATATGGTGTATTTGAACCCCGACATTACCTGCGGGGTGCGGACCAGAAAAGTAATACTTGTCTACGCCTGCAATTTGATCAAAGGTAGAATCTCCAGCTCTTAAGCCCAGATTAACCTTTCCGTCAGTTAATTTTTTTATTGAATCAATTCCGGTCTGAAAATGTTCCAATTCGTCTTTGAGTGTGTAAGACAAATCTGCAGCTAAAGGAGCTGAATTAAAGGCTGTAATATAAATGGCCTTTGGCTTATCTTCCGGGTTGGCTATAATTCCATAAGGTCTTTGTTTCATAAATGGCCAAACACCGAGCTTGAGCATTGCTTCAATGACACCTTCTCTTGAACCGGTATTTATAGTACCTACATCGGCATAGCGCGTTTCTTTATCTGCCAAAACCCTGACTTCCAAAATTTTTCGTTTAGCTCCACGCTTCACTTCCACAACTTCGCCACTAACGGGTGAAGTAAAAAGAATATTCTCTCTTTTCTTATCGTAGAATAAGGGCGAACCTGCTTTCACTTCGTCGCCTTCCTTTACCATAAGCTTAGGAACCACTCCCGGAAAATCGTCTGGTTTGAGTGCAACAACTGGCGAAAAATCTGCTTCCGTTGTCTTCGATTCGGATTTGCCAACTAAATTTATGTCGACACCTTTCTTTACTTTTATGGCCTTTGACATTTATAAGGTCCTTTAAAATTTTGGCTGCAAAATTAACAATTGTTTTAATTCGTGATGCAGGAGTTTTGAGAGGATTGGGAACAATGAATTTTATTTAGAATGATTCTTAATAAGAGTACAGGTCCAGGACTTTCTCCAGGCAAGATTTTACGACTTCTAATCCTATTATTTATTCTGTTGCAAATAACTGCCGTTACTGCGCAAGACGATGATTCCAGCAAAGCGAAGACGTCTAAATCAGAAAAAAAGAAAAAGAAGAAAGACAAAAAACGAACTGTTCAAAAACAAGAATATTTTGATGATAAGTTTATTGACTACACCACCAAAATATACGACGATCAGATCAAGACGCTCATAATACACACAACAGCTTCTGAACTTGAACCCCCGGTAATAAATCTAAATGGAACAGAACAGGTTATTCTTCGGTTTGACGACCTAAGCGATGATGTACGCGACCTCTATTATTCATTTGAGCATTGCACTTACGATTGGAAGTCTTCTGATCTTTTAGAGATGGACTACATAGAAGGTTACTCAAGTGATTTTATTGCCAACTACGATTTTTCATTCAATACAGTAACTCCCTATGTTCATTATCAGCTAACCTTTCCGAATGATCGTATTAACTTGAAGCGGAGCGGCAACTACATCGTCAAGGTGTTTGAAGACGACGATCCTGAAAAAATTATTTTAACAGCTCGCTTTATGGTTGTTGAACCCATTGCAAATATTGAAATGGAAATTATGCCAACTCGCGTTGTTTCAGAAAGAGACTACAGACAGGATGTAGACTTAGAAGTAAACTTAAAGAGCCTTGAGACACTCAACCCTTACAGTGAAATAGAAATTGTAGTAAGGCAAAACTTTAGATGGGACAACGCTATATGGAATCTAAAACCCAGTTTTGTTAAAAACAATGTGCTCACCTACGATTACCAGGGCAAGCTCACCTTCGACGGGACAAACGAATTCAGAATGTTTGATGCAAAGAGTGCACGATATAGAAGCGATAAAGTAAGCGATGTAGTAATGATGGAAGATGGTTATCACGTATATCTAAGTCCTGATCCTATGCGAGGCTTTATGAATTATTCCTTCACGCCAGACATTAACGGCAGGTATCTCGTTAAAAACGATGATATGTCAGACCCACATTTAGAATCAGACTATTTTCGAGTGCACTTCAACCTTCCGGTAGACGCCCCTTTAGGAAGCAGCGATTTATATGTCTGGGGGCAACTATCCAATTGGCAAATGAATAAGAACTTTCGCCTGGAATACAATCCGGAGAACTTAACCTACGAACTTGATATACCGCTCAAACAAGGCCTGTATAACTATCAATATCTCTGGAGATCGAAGAAAGAAAATATAGGACTTACAGACCGCACGGAAGGCAATCATTCAGAAGCCGAAAACGAGTATATGGTACTAGTCTATTTCAAGGATAGGAGCAGCTTTTCAGATAGATTGGTAGGATACAAGCTAGACAGTAATTACGAAGACTAAAAGAGTAGATAATTCTTTCATCTTTCAAAGGCTTTTCATAATCTTGTTGTGATCAAGCAAGATTAAGATGAAAACGGCCTTAACATCAGGCATAGAAATAAGCGTAAGCTGCAAGTACGAAGAAAGGTTTTCCAATCCAGAAAGCGGGCTTTTCATGTTTTCGTATGAGATAAGCATCGTTAATAAAAATGACTTCCCGATAAAATTATTGAGACGGCACTGGCATATTGTAGATAGCAATACACACGCTCGTGAAGTTGAAGGAGAAGGGGTAATCGGTCAACAACCTATCATCTTACCAGGCGAGCGCTATTCCTACAGATCTTCTTGTGATTTCACTACAGATACCGGTAAAATGTATGGTACTTATTTGATGGAGAATACAACCAGTGGCCATCAGTTTGATGTAGAGATCCCATCATTTTTACTCATGGTTCCGCATAAGCTTAATTAGCCTACATCTTCAAAGATAATTCTGTAGCAGGTACCTTTTTGGGTGTTCATTAACTCAATGGTGCCATTGAGCTGTTCTACCAGGGCAATGATCAATTCCGTTCCGAAAGATTCATCCGCCTTTTCCAAAATATTTTCATCAAGCCCCACTCCGTCGTCTCCGATTAACATTTCGTATTTTTTGTTATCTACTTTTTTGAGCGATACGGTTATTTTTCCTACCCTGTCTTCTTCAAAAGCGTATTTCAAGGCATTTGATATTACCTCGTTAATAATAAGCCCTAGTGGGGTTAAGGTGTCAGAGTTAAAGTTATTGACTTCTACATTTACATCCAGATCTATCTGGTTAGTTAGCCTGTAAGTGCTTACCAGATTCTTTGAAAGATCCCTGATATACTCTTCAATATTTATTGATTTTAAATCTTCAGTTTTATACATTTTCTGATGTATCAGCGACATGGATCTGATTCTATTTTGAATTTCGCTAAATGTATTCAGAAGAGCGGTGTTTGTTATAAATCTGCTTTGCAGACTGAGTAGACTTACGATTATTTGCAGATTATTCTTTACACGGTGATGTATTTCCTGCAATAAGATAGCGTTGGTATCTCTTTCTCTTGCTATTTCTGATGTTCTTTGTTTTACAGCCTTTTCAAGTTCGTGCCTGCGTATTGTCTCCATTGATATTCTATAACGATAGACCAAAAACAACAGCCCAATAATTAAAACAGCAGCCGTTAACTGAAACCAGAGTGTTTGCCAAAATGCAGGATTGACGAGTATAGTCAGGCGAGCAGGCGATTCGGACCATAGCCCATCATTGTTGGAACCCATGACTTCAAACTCATAAAGACCTGGATTAAGACTTGAAAAGGTGGCTTTTCTGGTGTCGCTTGAAGGTCTCCAGCGATTAAAAAGGCCAAGCAACCGGTATTTGTACTTATTCTTTTCAGGATTTAAGAAGTTGAGTGATGCAAATTCAATTTCAAATCCCGAGTGATTGTACTCTAGTTTCAGCGTGTCGCCTGAAAAGAGCATCTCTTTTTTCTGCAGATTCCTGGTTTCGCCTCCCAAAAGCTGGCAAGAAGTTATGGCCGTTTTGGGTCTAAATTGATTTGACTTGATATTCGTCACATCCAGATAACTGAGACCATTTCCGCCACCGTATAGAGCCAGACCCTTATTATCAATATACATTGAACGGGCATTGAATGTATTATCACCGGCGAGTTGAAAATCGAGATAGTTTTTAAATGATTGATTTTCTGAATCAAACCTGGTAATTCCTGTATTGGTAGTAATCCATACATACCCGAAATCGTCAGTACCAACAGCCAAGACAACATCGTTGATTAAGCCATCTTCTGAAGAATAAACCTTGAAATTTCTCGAACCGGGATGTAATTCACATAAACCACCACCTGAGGTAGCAACCCAAAGAACATTCTTTCCATCGAAATGGAGATCATTAATGCTATTCGAACCCAATCCTCCTTCCTCCTTTCTGATGCTATATGCCCTGAATTTCTCTGTTCCGACATCAAGTGAGAAGAGTCCGCCGTTGGCCGTTCCAACCCAGATATTTTCCAGAGAATCGGCAGCGAGAGAAGTGATATTGTTATCTCGCAATGTGTTGGGCGTAGCACCTTCAAACCTGAAGTTTCGAACCAAATCTGAATTGTAGTTCAAGAAACAAAGTCCTCCTCCGCGTGTCGCTACCCAGGCATTGCCTTCTGAGTCTAAAAGAACATCTTCAATTCTATTGCTCGTCAATCCTGTTTTATCTTCCGGATTATACCTGAAGTATTTTATATCTCCGTCATCCCTTCTATAAATAGCAACGCCATTATTCTGGGTTCCAACCCAAATCAAAGAATCGTTCTGGGCTAAGGAAGTAATATGATAACTCTCAAAAGGCGTGAAATTTTTTGGAGTTTCTACGACCCGAAGTTCTTTATTGTCTTCTTTTTTTAGCTTTTTAAAACCTGTCTCTGTTCCGAGTAAAAAACTGTCGTCTAGATTTGAGCAAATGGCAGTTATGTTATTTGAACCCAATTTATAGCCTTCGGAAACCGGAAAATTTACACCTTTAAACACGGGCAGATCATCGCTTAGGGCAGTTAAGCCAGACGACTTGGTTCCTACCCAAAGCAGGCCTGAATGATCAAAAAATATATCAGAAATATCAGTGCTTCTCAAGAGAGATTCTCCTTCACCTTGAGAAACAATTCTATCCTTAATCTTTCCTTCCTGGTTAAATTGAATCAAACCCAGGGGGGTTCCTACCCAGCAACCACCATCAGGGCTCTTGGATATTGTCTGGACGGTCAACCCATCTTCAAGACCTATTGCATTAATTAAGGGTAATGCTTTAAAGCTGGAGCTTTCCGGGTTAAAAATTGCCAGGCCATTTCTTGTCCCCAGCCACACACGCCCATCTGGTAAGCACTCTAAGGATATGACGTCATTGTCTCCCGGGCGAAAAAACTCGTCAAATGGTCTCAAATACCTAATTACCGAATCTGTTTCTGAAAGGACAAGGTTTAATCCTCCTTCGGTTGCCACCCAGATATTACCGGATTTATCTGCAGAGAGATCATTAATGCGATTTGATGATAGTGTGGACGGATTGTCTTTCGAAATACCGTAGCTTTTAGTTAATTTCCCTTCCGGCGAAAAGAGATTAAGTCCATTTTCCGTACCCACCCACATCTTTCCATCAGTGCCTTTTTCTATACACCTGATATTATTGCTACTTATAGACGTTGAGTCTTCAAACCAGTGGTAATAAGCCGTGGATTGAAAACTCCTCCTATCCAGCAAATTCAAACCGAAAATCGTTCCCACCCACAACGTTCCATCATCGGCTTCTTTTACATCTGTAACGTAATTGTGGCTTAAACTTGTTGAATCATTTATTTGGTGCCTGATAACATCAAACTCAAATCCATCAAACCTATTTAGACCATCTCTGGTGCCGACCCAAAGAAAGCCATCTGAATCTTGCTCAAAGCTCGTTACCGATGCTTGAGACAAGCCATCTTTAATGGAATAATTAGAAATAGTTAAAGTCTGCCCGCTAACTGAGATGCTGATCAGGAAAGATGCAAAGACTAAAATAAAGCAAGCTCTGTTCAAAGCTTTATATTCTGAGATTACAGCTTCCAATATAGTTAGAAGTTAATTGGCTGAAAAGGGCATAACATTTTGTAGTTTTGCAAGCCCAAAAAATGATCACTAAAAAATAATTATTATGCCCAAGGGAATCTACCAAATACCATTTCCAACTAACGAACCGATCTACGATTATGCTCCCGGGACGGAGGCTAGAGAAGAGTTAAAAAAGGCTTTTGACAAATTAATGAGTCAGAAGCCGGTTGATGTTCCTATGTACATCGGCTCAGAAGAAATTTTATCTGATGATAAGAGAGCTTTAAGTCCGCCATTTGACCATAAAAAAATTGTTGGCCAGGCGCATTTTGGAGATAAATCGCATGTTGAAAAAGCTATAGATTCTGCTTTAAAAGCAAGAGAAGACTGGGCAAATATGAGTTGGGAACACAGATCTGCCATATTTCTCAAGGCAGCAGATTTGATAGCAGGCCCTTACCGGTATGAAATGAATGCTGCCACGATGGTGGCTCAAAGTAAAAACGCATTTCAGTCTGAAATAGATGCCGTCTGCGAATTGATAGACTTCCTTAAGTTCAATGCATATTACATGCAGGAAATTTACAGCGCCCAACCCGAAAGCTCAGAAGGTGTTTGGAATAGGCTGGAATACCGACCACTTGAAGGATTCGTTTTTTGTATCACTCCCTTCAATTTTACTGCAATAGCAGGCAATCTGCCGGCATCAGCTGCATTAATGGGTAATGTTTGCGTATGGAAACCAGCCGATAGTCAAATCTATTCAGCGAACCTGATAATGAAAATTTTCAAAGAAGCTGGCTTGCCAGATGGCGTTATCAATATGGTTACGGTAGATGGTCCTGTGGCCGGAGATGTTGTTTTCAATCACAGAGATTTTGCCGGACTGCACTTTACAGGTTCTACTGCTGTCTTCAAAAATTTATGGAAGACGATAGGCTCCAACCTGGACGTTTACCGCACATACCCAAGAATTGTGGGCGAAACAGGTGGGAAAGACTTCATCGTAGCACACAAAAGTGCCGATGCTAAGCAAGTGGCTACTGCAATCTCTAGAGGAGCATTTGAATTTCAGGGACAAAAATGTTCGGCTGCTTCCCGAGCTTATATTCCGAATAATATCTGGGAAGATGTGAAAAGTGCACTGCTTAAAGATGTGGATAGCTTCAAAATGGGAAGCCCCGGAGATTTTGGAAATTTTATCAACGCAGTAATTGATCGCAAAGCCTTTGACAAAATAGCATCCTATATTGATTACGTTAAAGAACAAAGCGACGCTGAAATTATTGCCGGTGGAAACTATGACGATTCAACGGGTTATTTCATTGAGCCCACAGTTGTAGTTACTACAAACCCGAAGTTCAGAACTATGGTTGAAGAAATCTTTGGCCCGGTTATGACCATTTACGTGTACGATGCAAATGAATTTGATTCTACTCTCAGACTGGTTGATGAAACTTCAGAATACGCTTTAACTGGAGCTATCTTCTCCAGAGACAGATATGCTATTGAAAAAGCTACCAAAGTTCTGGTAAATGCCGCTGGTAATTTTTACATAAACGATAAACCAACAGGCGCAGTAGTAGGACAGCAGCCTTTTGGAGGAGCCCGGGGTTCAGGAACCAACGATAAAGCAGGTTCGCACTTAAACCTTCTTAGGTGGGTTTCACCTAGAACAATTAAAGAGACTTTTGTTTCTCCTACGAATTACCGCTACCCATTTCTTGGATAGTTGTAAATACGATTCTCAAGAAACTCCTGTTTATAATTAAGCAGGAGTTTTTTTTATGTCAATGCGGAATAAAATACTTTTAAATATGTCTAAGCGCTTGCCGAAAATATTAAAGAATAGATACATTCTGGTTATTCTTCTGTTCGGCCTGTATGTCACTTTTTTTGATGCGCATGACCTAATATCACAAATAGGCATCAAATGGAAAATTCACAAGATCCACAACCAAATGGATTATTTGAATCAAGACACCCAGGAAGCTAAAGACCAGATAATTGAGCTAACTACAGACAGCGCTTCTCTCGAAAAATTTGCACGCGAAGAATACCGAATGAAAAGGGAAAACGAAGAAATCTTTGTATTAATTGACAAAGAAGAGAACTGATTAGCATTAACATTTACGCCCAGTTCTTGTTTGTTGAATAGAGAGAGAAGATTTGAATATGCAAAAGACACAGTTAGCCTTATTTCCTTTACAGCTCTTTCTGCTTCCTGGCGAGCGCACAAACCTTCATATTTTTGAAGACAGATATCGTCAGTTGTTGGAAGATTGCGAAAACACAAACATTGTATTTGGCATACCCTTTTCTGAAAATGGTATTCTCAAAAAAGTTGGTTCTGTCGTAAAACTCGTCAGGGTAATAAAAAAATACGATAATGGTGCTTCTGACATTGAGATTGAAGCAACTGAAGTGTTTAAAATAAATCAATACTACAAGCGCTTTGGAGAAAAGCTTTACCCTGGTGGTGATGTATCAGTTCTTGAAATGAAAGATCTCCATCCAATCTCTGTAGATCTATTGAAAGAACTAGACGCGTATCTTACAAAGGTTAATTTGAACTTTGGTGCGGGTATTTCGCCCGTTGATATGAATGTTTTCCAAGTTGCAACCTTGCTTGACCTATCTCAAAAAGACAAGATCAAAATTGCAAAGACCAGCAACATGGAAATACAGGAAAGAATAATTCTTAACCACATAGCTATTTATTCCAAGCTCCTTGAACAGGAAAAAAGTATTGAAGGAAGTATTTTCTTAAATTAATTTAGAACATCAATACCAGGCTTTTGTTACATTAGCATACAGATATTAAAATTGAGGGGAATGTTTGATAAAGTGAATCTAGAAGAAGAATTAAAATCTCTGAGAAGTAAAGAGCGATCTCAACAAGAATCAACCTTAACATCGTTTAAAGAATTATTTCAAGCAGATTGGGAAAGAGAACAGGCTATTCTTAGCAAACTGCAGCAAGGGGCTCAAAGTGCTGAGTTACTATCTCCTGCTAATCTACCATCCGATAGAATTTTCAATCTTGCAGAAATTAAAAAATTGTGTGTTCAATACAGGCTTCGGTTTTTGAGCACCAAATATTTCAACAAAGACTATCCCCAAGAAGCTCTGACAAAAATCAAAGAAACTGAGACCCTGGCAGGCCAGAAAATTGAAGCCTTTGCAATTTTGGCACCCTCTTCCATGTTTAAATTAGAAGACGCTAACAAGGACCCACTTCTTTTTGCTCCTCTGAATGATGGAAGATTCTATTTAATCCATCAATGGGGTGGAGAGTTAAATAGAGCTAGAAAAATAATGTCATGGCCGACAAAAACCCTGGCCAATCTTTTAATTACGCTCACCACACTTTCTGTAATATTGGCGGGCATTATTCCTACAAACTGGCTTTTACCGGCTGGAGATTATTTTAATTTCTACCGGTTTGGCTTCGTGGCTTTTAATATGATATTCCTTACAGCAATTGTGTCATATTTTTGGCTAGCGTTAAATCAAAAGTTTTCGGTTGAAGCCTGGAATAGCAGTACTTTTAACTAATTAATTCTCCATTCTTACTTAAACAGTAATTACAATCGCAGCACTGCATTAATTTGTTAGTGGTTAATAATTTTTAAGTTTGTGTAAAGCTTATAGATGTTAACCAATTAACCCATCCGCTATGACAACCTTTTTAAAAAAAGCAGTGGATAAGATGTATGTTCTGCTCTTTCCAGATGCTGTTGGAGAATTCAGTGCCACCTTCAAGTACAAATTGTTAATCGTTGTATTGGTACTTGTAATGTTTTCTTCTGCAGCCTTTACAATGGCGTTTTTTCAATCTTAATTGAAGATACTGTAAAAGTAGATGTTCAGTATCCACATAATTCCTTCGAAGTCGTAACTTCGCCATTTATTGAAGAAGTTTGGATACTAACTACATCTTAATATTTCTCAGTCTTGTCGTAGTCTTTTCTTACGTCTTCGACCTTCTGGCTAAACGCATTAAAGTGCCTTCAGTGCTCTTGCTTTTTGCCACCGGCCTGGGTCTTCAGTACTTGCTACCTTATTTCGGATTAGAGTCTTTAAATGTTAGAAATGTATTGCCTGTTATCGGGTCGGTCGGGTTGGTGCTCATAGTGTTGGAAGGTGCTCTTGAACTGAGGTTTGAAAAGGATAAGGTTAAACTGATAAGAAAGACTCTTGGATCAGCATTTTTCATTCTGGTCCTCACTTCACTGGCTATAACTTTCGTGTTTAGGTATATGACTCATTTACCTTTTCAAACTTGCCTGGTGAACGCCATCCCTTTAGGGATAATTAGCTCAGCAATTGCCATTCCTTCCGTGGCAGATTTGAGTAAAAAGAAGAAGGAGTTTGTAATTTACGACTCATCCTTTTCAGATATTTTGGGCATCATGTTCTTCAATTTTGCCATTCAAAACGAAACTTATGGGTTCAGCTCTTATGTAGATCTTACCAAAGATACCCTGATCACTTTTGTAGTTGCCATCATTATTTCGGTGATCTTCCTTTTCCTGATGAAAAGAATAACCCACCACATCAAATTTTTCTTAATTCTGGCTTTGCTTATTTTAGTTTACGCCGTTGGTAAGTATTTCCATCTTTCTGCTCTAATTATTGTGCTGTTTCTGGGTTTATTCTTGAATAATGCAGAAGTTATCCCGATTAGAAAATTCAGACAATTGTTTTTGTATGAAAAGTTAAGAAATGACCTAAATCAATTTCTATTGCTCACAGCGGAGAGTGCCTTTCTAATCAGAACCTTTTTCTTCCTAATTTTTGGGTACTACATGAATGTCAACTCTCTGGTAGACTTAAGCGTACTTATGAATGGGCTTATCGTAATTGTTTTGATATATGCGGTAAGAGGTCTTTATCTGAAATATATTGCAAAAACAGACCTTATTCCCGAATTATACATTTCTCCAAGAGGCTTAATTAGCATTCTTCTCTACTTTTCCATTCCGGCCGGCATGCGGTTAAATGATGCTGCCGACAGTCTCTTACTATTCGTTATTCTGGCCACTAGTATTATTATGACCGTTGGCCTTGTAAGGACTAAAAAAGAAGATACGGTAAAAGGAGAAGAGAGTCTTGAGCCAGCAGTGGCAACAGTTCCTTCAGAAGGAAATCAACAATCCGATATTTAATTCCAGCCTAATTACAGCTGCCGGATCATTATTCTGTACTTCACGTGTTATCCCTTCGCGAAATTCGTCTGGTAGTTCTTCGGGAAAACTAACCTCCATAGATCTGGAAGTAAAGCCTTTCAACCCGAGTCCTACAGGCAAATAAATTCCCGATCCCAGATCAAAATTTATTGAAGTAATGATATGTCCGCCGAGTGAAGCACTCTTTACAGTAAAAGGATAGATAGTGTACCCTCTGTTTAGATACCACAAATACCCGAGGCCAGCATTTACCTGAAAAAAAGATTTTGACTTCCCGGGCGAACCAGAATATACGAGTCCCAAGCCCATATAGGTAAGCCTAATATCATCAGAAAGAGTACCTGCCACCCCAGTGCCTACTTGCATGACATCTACGCTATTCTCAAAGTCGGTTTGACTGAATGTTAGGCCCAAACCCATGCTCTCAGAAAACATAAAGTTCACTCCGGCACTAAATCCCAGGCCCCACTTCAGACCATTTAGATACTCACTAAACTCATTGGGTAAATCTCTGGGAATTTCTGAGAGCAATCGCGAACCGGTAAACTCGCCGTAAATGCTAATTATTCTATAATTTCTCTGTTTAGATGCGCGAAGAGATCCCTGATCAAAATTGTATATTAGATCTGCAATTTCTTTTCGCGATATTACATCCGAACTATTTCTTTTGGTTTTACGGGTTCTGAAGTAAACAAAGGTGTCATTTACCTGATCTATTTTACAGTGTATAGAATCATTGAAAATCGTAACAATCAAATCCTGACCACTCAAAAGATTTGATGCGAAGGTTAAAAAAGAAAAAGCCAGCAGATATTTGATGATGAAACTTTTCATTTAGTCAAATATACTGGAGCTTTACAACATGGATATAAAGTAGTTATTGCAATAAAATGAAGGTACTAGTAACAGGCGCCAATGGGTACATAGGAATGCGATTAATACCAGCTTTGCTTGAAATGGGGCATGAGGTTATTTGCTGCGTTCGAGATAGCTCCCGGCTTCCTATTGATGAGAGCTATCATCCGGGTATTAGCGTCGTTGAAGGAGATTTTCTCAAGAAGGAAACCTTGCAAGGCCTTCCACTCAATATTGATGTGGCCTATTTTCTTATCCACTCCATGAATTCATCTACTGGAAATTTTAAGCACCTGGAAAACAGAACTGCAGAAAATTTCACGGAATACCTTGACAAAACAAAAGCTACCAGAATTGTCTATTTAAGTGGAATAGTAAATAGCGAAGAGCTCTCTGAGCACTTAGAATCAAGACTAAACGTAGAAAATGTTCTGAAAAAAGGAAGGGTACCCGTTACCGTATTGAGAGCGGGTATTATCGTTGGAAGTGGGTCAGCCAGTTTTGAAATCATCCGCGATTTAGTGGAAAAACTTCCTATAATGATCGCTCCTAAGTGGCTAAAAACCAAATGCCAACCCATTGCTGTAAGAGACGTAATTTCTTTTCTTTCTCAGGTAATTAGTATTGAAGAGAATACAAGTCATTCTTATGATATTGGTGGACCAGATGTGTTGTCGTACAAGGACATGTTGCTCCAATTCGCAGAAGTAAGGGGTTTGAGAAGAACCATAATAACCGTGCCTGTATTAACACCGCGCTTGTCTTCTCTTTGGCTTTATTTTGTCACGGCCACCAGCTATAATTTGGCCAGAAATCTGGTAGATAGCATGAAGATTGATGTAATTGCTAAGCCGAATGATCTGGCTTCGAGGCTTGGTATAGAAACCATAAGCTATAAAAGAGCAGTTGATCTTGCGTTTAGAAAGATCAAACAAAATCTGGTTACCTCAAGCTGGAAAGATTCTGTAGTTGCTAGTGACGACGAAGTAAGCCAGCTTGAAAAATTTATCGAAGTTCCCAGTCATGGTTGCTTGCAAGACTTTAAGAAGAAAGAGATATCCGGATCACCTGATAAGGTATTAGAAAATATTTGGAGTATAGGTGGGCAAAAGGGTTGGTATTATGGAACTTTCCTGTGGAAAATTCGCGGATATCTGGATAAGCTCTTCGGCGGCATCGGCTTGCGAAGAGGGCGAAGAAGTCCGACTGACCTCAACCCGGGAGATGCACTGGATTTCTGGAGAGTCATCGTAGCCAATAAAAATCAGCGTAGACTTTTATTATACGCAGAGATGAAACTCCCAGGAGAGGCCTGGTTGGAATTTAAAATTACCGAGGAAGAAAATGGCTGGTTCATGCATCAAACAGCAACTTTCAGACCCCGAGGTTTATTAGGACGTCTTTATTGGTACTCCGTGTGGCCCTTCCATATATTCGTTTTTGAAGGGATGGCGAAAAGAATTGTGAATACTTAACCTGCTCCGTTAGATTTCACTTTCTCAAAGGAGTTCTTAAAATACTGCAACCAGGCGAAAGTAATTACTACCCCGGATGCCATTCCTTCAATAAATACAGCAAATGAAGCCTGGGTTACCGTGAGGTTGTTTCCCCATATTTGCGTATTCTCCATGAGCTCAATGAATGAAGGGTCAAAACCTTTAATATAAATCGCTAAGAATATTAGGAATGTAACGACTGTAACAACAGTCATAGAAATCCCCTTAACAAGCGCACTGAAGTAAGTAGACTCGGGTTTCGCTACTTCCTTTTTCAATAGGGCATAAACACCTATGATAATGATCAAAAAGTTCAGAAACCTGAGATAGAAATTCGTTTCCAGTCCAAATAATTTCATGGAAAGGAAATAAACAATGAGTGCTAGGGAGGTTAATAGTCCGTATTTGATGTGGTTGGTCATAACGTAAAAACAGGCGAAACCGCTTATTGTTCAATGCGAAAGCCCGGCAAATGGCCAGGCTTTCTTTACAAATATATATAATCTTTACTCTCCTACAACTTCAAACTTAATTGTCTGAGTAAGGTCTTTGTGTAATACAATCTCCGCTTCGTAAACGCCTATTTCTTTGATTGGCTCATTTTTAATCGAGATGCGTTTCCTGTCAATCTTGTGACCGGCTGCTTCTATGGCGTCGGCTAATTGAATGGTATTTACAGACCCAAAGATCTTACCTTTCTCACCTACCTTGGCACCAATTTTAATAGTCTGCTCGGCAAGGGCCGTTGCAACTTTCTCAGCTTCTTCTTTCACCTTGGCTTCTTTATGAGCTCGCTGCTTCATGTTTTCGGCCAAAACCTTTTTCTGTGAAGGGGTGGCTGCAATGGCCATACCATTTGGAATAAGAAAGTTTCTGGCAAAACCAGGCTTAACAGTTACGAGCTCGTCCTTGTATCCAAGCTTTTCAACGTCTTGTTTTAAAATAACTTCCATGGTCTTTTTATTTTAAAAGGTCAGTAACGTAAGGCAAAAGGGCTAAGTGTCTGGCTCTTTTGATGGCCTGAGCTACACGACGCTGATATTTCATTGATGTTCCAGTTACACGGCGAGGAAGTATTTTTCCTTGCTCGTTAACGAGTTTCAAAAGAAAGTCTGGGTCTTTGTAGTCTATGTATTTGATTCTATTCTTCCTGAAACGACAGTACTTTGTTTTCTGTGTTTCAATGCTGATCGGAGTGAGATATCTGATTTCTGTCTTATCTGCCATGATTGGTTAATTTAGGCTGCTGCCGATTTTTTCTTATTTCTTCTTTTCTCAGCATAAGCAATAGCATTCTTATCCATCTTAACGGTTAAAAATCTTATTACTTTCTCATCTCTTCTGAATGCGAGCTCAAGTTCTGCAATAAGAGCACCTGGCGCATCAAACTCTAACAGGTGGTAAAAACCTGTAGATTTCTTTTGGATGGGGTAAGCCAACTTTTTCAAACCCCAATCTTCTTCGTGATGGATTTTTGATTTACCATCCTTGAGAAGCTTTTTGTACTTCGCAACCGCTTCCTTTGCCTGTTCTTCAGACAAAACGGGAGTTAAAATGAAAACGGTCTCATAACGATTTGTCATAACTACTCGTTGAGATTAATTATTAGTTTTAAAAAATGGAGTGCAAAGGTAGCATTTTCTTTATCTGAAGCAATGATTAGCCGGGCTTTTGCGAAAAATATTCTTCAGTTGATTTTTAGCGTGGTACGATTACGCAATGGCCTCTTATAAATCTTATCTTTGCAGAGTTCTAAGTTTCATGGAAGATTTTGTTGTTTCAGCCCGAAAGTACAGACCACAGGATTTTGATTCAGTAGTTGGTCAGGAAAGTATTACTCAAACACTTTTAAAGTCAATTGAGAGCAACCATCTTGCTCAGGCTTTTCTTTTCTGCGGCCCCCGAGGTGTTGGAAAAACAACTTGTGCTCGGATCCTGGCAAAAACGGTAAACGATTTAGGTCACGATGAGAAGGGTTCAGAGCACGATTATTCGTTCAACATTTTTGAATTAGATGCAGCTTCAAACAATAGTGTAGATGATATAAGAAGCTTAATTGATCAGGTAAGGATACCCCCTCAGGTAGGAAAATACAAGGTCTACATCATTGACGAGGTTCATATGCTCTCTTCATCTGCTTTCAACGCTTTTTTAAAAACACTGGAAGAGCCCCCACCCTATGCCATATTTATTTTGGCAACGACAGAAAAGCATAAAGTTCTGCCTACGATATTATCACGGTGTCAAATCTTTGATTTTAATCGGATACAGATTCCCGATATGGTAAAACACCTGCAGGGTATAGCATCAAAAGAGAATATTCAAGTAGACAACGATGCCCTGCACGTTATTGCTGAAAAGGCCGATGGTGCACTCAGGGATGCCTTGTCAATTTTTGATCAAATAGTAGGATTTTCAGGAAATACAATCACTTATGAAGATGTAATCCAAAACTTGAACGTTCTGGATTATGATTACTATTTTAAAATAACCGATGCCTTCCTAAACAGCGATCATGCAGAAGTAATTGTACTCTTTAATAATATTCTTGAAAAGGGTTTTGATGGGCACAGTTTTGTTAATGGCATGGCAAATCACCTGAGAAATCTTCTCTTCTGTACATCCGAAAAAACTGCATCTATACTAGAAGTAGGACAAAACGTAAGAGAGCAATATTTAGAACAGTCGCGCAGGAGTCCGCAGAGCTTTATTCTAAATTCTATGAATATTCTCAGCGAAGCAGATGTCAATTATAAAGCCAGTAAAAATCCAAGGTTATTAGTAGAAATTGCTCTTCTCAAAATATGCAGCTTGATTGAGAAGTTAGAGCAAAAAAAAAACGATAATCTCCAGATAGGGGCTGTTAGCAAAGACAAAGATACCCAGCCGAAGCCGGAATATTCTGATACACCTTCAACTCCTGAAAAAGTCCCGAAAGAAGAAGCTAAATCAGCTGTAGCAGACATTGCAAAAGAGAATGCTTCTGAAGATGATTCAAATACCAGATCGGCACCTGAGAATAAGGAACTTCAGGATACACCCGAGTCTTTTCAAGAACCTGAATCAACTCCTTTAACTGATAAACTTAGTTCAAAATCAGATGGCGTTGAAAACACACATTCGCAAAAACAACCGGATGCCGAGAAGGCTCAAAAGGAAGCGATTAAAACATCTCCGCTAAAATCTAAGTTGAAGAAGTATAAAACAAAGGGTGTTCCCACGCTTTCTCAACTGGGTAGTGCGAAAAAGTCTAATGAGAAGAAGGGTGATAGCGAAGAAGATCCTATTGAAGACCTATCTCCTTTGACAAATAAGCCGGCCACAGCTTTCAATCAAGCTGATTTGTGGAAATTCTGGGATGAGTACGCTGAATTGGTGAAAGCAGCCGATAAACAGAGCTATTATGCAACGCTCACCAAGCACAAGGTTCTGCTTCGAGACGATTACAAGCTTGAGTTGCTGGTAGATAATCATGTGCAACTTCAAGACCTCAATGAAGACAAAGCAAACCTTGTGGGTTTTCTCAGGGAAAAGCTAAATAATTGGCGAATAACCTTAAAGGGAATAATTGATGAAGTAGAGCGAGATGACGGTGATTCGCTCTATGATCCGCATAAAAAGTTTGAAGCCATGGCCGAACGAAACCCGGCAATAGTAGAACTCAGAAAGCGATTTGATCTTGATGTTGACTACGACTCTTGATCCATACTGTAATTAACTTTCGTCTTCTTATTCAGTCAAAATCATCTCGGCTCTTTCATCCAAATAAAATGAGTGCAGCCTGCTGACGTGCGAACCAATTCTGTTGATATGCATTTTAAACCGTTCGTTAACCGATTCATCCTTTCAAAATTCTACGTGAAATTCGAATCGGAAATCGAAAAGAACGAATCTGTATTGGCAAATGATGCTTTCGCAGCGGATTCCTGATAGCTATTTAGATACATTCAAACTAATCTGATGCCCTCCTTTATACCAGTAACTCTTCATTCAACTTTTCTGCCCATTACCTAAATCATAATTTGTCAATTCGAGTGATCCCGATTTGCTTAGGCCGAAGCTTCAGCATAGGCGCTAGCCATCGGGATTGTACCTAACTGCTCGGCAGGCAGGTCGAGAATGACTTCTCCAAAAACCTTCTCGATACATTTTATCCTCGTCCTTAAGATAAAACACCCTTCGCTTGTCGCAGTAGCTTGTGCCATCGCTAGAGCCTCTGCAGAGTAGCTTGCGCCACCCATCGGTCGCCAGAGGCTTGCCGACAGCGCAGCGCTAAAGCTTCGGCGATACGCGGTCGGCACTCGCGGAGCGCTTTTAGGCGACATGCGATTAGCGAAGGCGCAATGTGACAAAGAATAGGCAGAGTTTTGTAGGATTTATTTGCTCTTAAGGTAGAGAAGATTTGAATGACTGGCGTGCACCAGGGGAATCAGAAAAACTAATATTCAATATCAAACATTTTAAATTAGAACCAGAAAATTTTCGCTTGTTCTTACTGGCTTAGTACTTTAGCAAACATTCTGATAAATAGAACCAATATCTCAATCATGAAATTTTTATCTCTCATTTTTATAATGTGCTTAGCAGTTGGCTCCCACGCCCAGACTAACAAATCTGAAAATCAAAAAAGTAGTAGAAGTAGCAGTCCTAACTCACAACAGATGGAGTCCATAATGAGCATGATGGGCTCAGAAGAAATAAATCGCTCCTATAAATTCGATCATAACTTCAAGTTGCAAATGGAAAACTTTGAAGACGAGAAAATAGTATCTGTGATGAAAATGATGCTATATATGAACGAAGGTTTGGGCACTATGGGGGTTAAGCTTGAAGGAGCCGGATCAGAGCAACTAGATTTTATGGTTTTAGACATCAAAAAAAATGAAATGTTGACCATGATGAATAACCAAGGTCAAAAAATGGGTATGCGAATCGAGATGGATTCGAGTGAACTACCAGAAGAAGAAAACCAGGATATTGCTGATATAGGGTTTGAAAAAACGGGACAGTCTAAGGTTATTTCAGGATATAATTGTGACGAGTATAAAATAGTTGGCAAGTCAGAAGAAGACAAAAATAAAGGCAACCAATATTTTTGGATTACCGATGACACAGAAGCTGATTGGATAAAGTCTGTGTCAGCATTTTTAGAATACGCATCGCGAATGCCAACGAGCTATAATTTACCAGACTCTTATCCAGAAGGAAGTGTTATACAGATGGTACAAGTCTCAGAAGATAAAAAAACAAAGAATGTTATTACCGTGCTTGAGGTAAATATGAATGATTCCTTTTCTTACTCAACTTCGGGCTACAGTTTTATGAATATGCCATCTACCGATGGTGGAATCTATCCAGGCATGAAATAGTTTCTCGAGAGCTAATGAGCCTGGCTAAACTTTTTAAACAGAAAGAAATTAACAGGCTTGCCTACCCAGCCATCCTAGCAGGTATTGCTGAGCCGGTAATCTCTCTGGCAGACACAGCCTTCGTGGGTAAACTTGGAACTGTTCCTCTTGCAGCTGTAGGAATAGCTGGAAGTTTTTATACGATGATGGTTTGGGTGCTTGCACAGACTTTAACGGCAATTGCAGCTATCGTTAGCAAAAAATACGGGCAGGGGAATACAAAAGCTGTAGAAAGCCTTGTTCCCCAGGCCCTACTCTCAAATATCATATTAGGTTTACTAATCTACCTGCTCACATCTCCTTTTTCAGAAACAATTTTCTCCTGGTATAATGCAGAAGGGCCCATTCTGGAATCTTGCATCAAATACTTTGGCATTAGATCTCTTGGTTTTCCATTCACCCTTGCAACCTTGCTGTTATTTGGAGTTTTTAGAGGGCTCCAAAATACCAGTTGGGCCATGTACATTGCTATTACAGGAGCAGCACTGAATATACTTCTAGATTACACTCTGATTTTCGGAATACCCGATCTTATTAGCCAAATGGGATTAGAAGGGGCTGCCTGGGCTAGTTTAATATCTCAAATGACGATGTTTCTGCTAGCAATCTTCGTCCTTCTTTTAAGAACACCATTTAACCTGAAGATCACGCTTACAATTAATCCGTATTTCGGTGAATTGATGGGCATGAGTTTCGATCTATTTATAAGAACTATCTTGTTGAACCTCACCTTTTACCTGGCTACTCGTTACGCCACAGGCTACGGAAAAGCAGTAATCGCCGCCCATACGGTAGCTCTTAATGTGTGGCTATTCTCGTCATTCTTCATTGATGGTTTTGCGCATGCCGGTAATGCCCTATCAGGTAAATACTTGGGACAATCAAATCAAAAAGGACTTAGAGAATTGGGGTTTTCTATTGCTAAAATCTCCCTTGCAATAGGTATTATTCTAGGCATCATTTACAGCATGTTTTACCCTTTTTTGATCCACTTTTTTACAAATGATCAAGATGTAATCAAAGAGTTTCAAAATGTCTTTTGGTTGATTATCATCACCCAACCTATTAATGCTCTGGCCTTCGCATTTGATGGAATCTATAAAGGTCTCGGACACACCAGGCTACTGAGAAATCTGCTGGTATTTTCTACTCTCTTAGTTTTCATTCCTATTGCTGTGGGGTCTCACTATATTCAACCTTCACTTACCGGTATTTGGATAGCGTTTCTCGGATGGATGTGCTGCCGGTCATTTTACCTGCTGCACGACTTTAAGAAGCGATTTATAAGCTAAAAATGCTCCACACTCCAATAAAGTGGGCGATGGCACCGAGTAAGACGAAAACGTGCCAAATTGCGTGATTAAAGGGAATTTTCTCTACGAGATAAAAGACAACGCCCATAGTGTAAAACCCTCCTCCTATCCATATCCACCGAAATTGCTCTGGAGGTATAGAGTCTACGAAGTCAGAAGGTGCAGCCACAATACTCCAGCCCATAGCTAAATAAATTAAGGTCGAAATGAACCTGAATTTCCCAGTAAAGAAAATTTTAAAAAGAGTTCCCGCCAAGGCTAATCCCCATAATATAAGTAGCATTTGGATAGCTGTTCTTTCTGATGCATATGCCAATAAAAACGGCGTATACGTGCCTGCAATGAGAAAATAAATACTGATATGATCCCATTTTTTCATTAGGTACTTCCTGGCTGCTTCTTGCTGAAAATGGTACAAGCTTGAAAAGCCGAATACCATTAAGTAGGCAACCCCGTAAAAAACAGCTCCCAAAACATCATAAGCATTAGTGTCTGGATATTTGGCAACTGCATTTACAAGAAATGGAATGGCAAAAGCTCCAAGAATAAAGCCAACGGCATGCGTTAGTACATTAAGTTTCTCATGCTTTTCAGAATAAGCCGCCATGGCGTAAAGATAGCTTCAATCATTTCAGCTTATCAAAGATTTTTTCGTAATCCTGCATACCCTCATGATATACTGCTATTTGCTTTGCAAAATCGCCTAAAATCTTGTCTACAATGTCTTGAGTTTGATCAGGGTAATTTACTCGAACAGACGAATCTTGGTCTATCCAGGATTGAATTGTACTCCTCCATTTTGGCTTCAGCTTATCTGCCACAACCACACCCATTTCAGACAAAGAAAGCGCATTACACTGTTGCTCGAATTGATTTTTCATCGGTATAACAAGAAGCTTTTTTCCAAGAAAGAGCGTTTCGCTGGTCAATCCAAACCCAGCACCGCAGATTACACCTTTGGCAGCAGCAAGCTCTTCAGTAAATCTCTTATCTGAAATGGGCAGCACATCTATATTTCGCTCTCGATAGTACTTTTTAGAATGCTTTGAAAAAACAATCCATTTCTGACCTCTAAAATGTGACAAAGCTTTAATGATCTTCCTATCGTGATAAAACGGAAGATAAGCTACATAGTGATCGTCCTGGGTAATCTGCAGTTCTCTGATTTCTTGCCTTATAATCGGGCTGAAAATACTTTCATGCAGATTTTTATAATGAAATCCGTAGCAATAATCTACGGGTGCATAATTTTTAAGCACATATCGGGCAAATTTGTTTTTCTTCCTGCCACTTGAAGGCTTGAGTATTTGGGGATCTAACAAGGTGCACTGGTTACTCAAGCCCACGCAAGGAATGTGTTGTTTGCGTGCAGCCCAGGCAGAAACGGGTTCGAAGTCATTAATAACCAAATCATAAGAGCTAAGGTTTAGGCTCTGAACTTCATTTAAAAACCTCGGCACATCCCCGTGCCACCAGGTATTGAAATAATCTACCCCTCCTTTCTTTCCAAATTTGTAGCCCAAACCTTTAAATTCATACCGAATCGGATAAGTCATTTTCAACTCGGTATGCATTCCCGAAATAAGTATATCTACCGATGCTCTTTTCAAAAGACATGGAATTATTTCTCTGGCCCTGGAAATGTGTCCATTTCCCGTTCCTTGTATGGCATATAATATTTTCAAGAATTTAGAATTTTAAATTCAGCTAACAGATTATCGAACAGTATGGAGTTATTGAGCTGTTCTTCCATTTCAAGCTCAATCTCGTCTAAAATCTCCTGGGTATCTTCGTGTTTATATAAGCTCCATTTATCATTGTGATACTCCAAAGCAGTGAGGTTCTCTACCCAATCACCTGAGTTCAGGTAAGTGACGTCTCTTCGGGGGCCCATATTTTCTTTAATAATAGGTTGATGAATATGTCCGCAGACAACGTATTTGAAATCGTTTTCAGCTGCCAACTCTATGATCAAATTTTCAAAGCGGTTAATAAAGGCCACAGCGCTTTTCACACTATTCTTTATGCGCTTTGAAATAGATATTCTGTTCTTTCCGATTTTTACCAGAACATTATTGACAAAGCGATTGAGTAAGATTAGCATGTCATATCCCACACCTCCTAGTTTTGCAAGCCATTTGCTATGTTGCATTGTAACGTCGAACACATCTCCGTGAAAAATCCATGCTTTTCCATCTTTTAAGTGTATTGTTGTTTTGTTGACAATTGAAAGTGACCCAAGTTCAAAACCATTGAACTTCCTTAGCATTTCGTCGTGATTCCCTGTTACGTAAATTACTTCAACTCCTTTAGATATTAACCCAGTTATGTGCTTGATTACTTTCATATGACTTTTGGGCCAATACCTCTTTTTAAACTGCCATATATCAATGATATCACCGTTTAAGATCAACTTTTCAGGATCTATGCTTTTAAGGTATTTCAAAAGTTCCTTTGCATGACATCCATAGGTTCCAAGATGTACGTCTGAGATAATTACAAGGTCTACTTTTCTCTTGTCCACTTTCATAGATGGGGTGAGTTAGGGGGTGTTTTATTAAGTGGGGAAGACGGTTTGAGCCGGAATTCGGATGAGACATTTTTTATTGGCAAGGTTTGCGAACTAATGCTCATTTTGTGGGTTTTAACAAAAGTCAACGCAAATTGTATTATGTAAATTAGGTGATGATTAAGACTACATTAAAGTTTGAAAAGAAATAAACACGGGTAATTGGAAAACTGCCACTGTCGCCGTGAACACCTAAGCTATGTGGCTTGCCAGGATTATAAATATTAATCCGATTCAGTGCTTAAAAAATACCTTTGTCCAATAACCGATTCAGGCAGTGATTGCTATTTGTACCTTCTTTAAACTGTGTTTTATCGCAAAAAACTATTCTTTTGCACTCGCATTACTAAGTATGTGCGAAGCTGTAGTAATATGTATCTTGCTATAGATAAATAACAACTGATTTGACTAATGAATAAAGTATTACAAATTGAGGAGTTTCAGCTTAAAAAAGTTGGGATTTCCATTTTGGTTATTCTTCATGTAGTTGGAATATTTGGATACTTGTCACCACTCTCTGACTGGTTTCTGTTTCTTACACCTGTAAATCTCATTATAACGGCTGGAATGCTTTGGATTGACACACAAGATGAAACCTATTACGGCTGGTGGATAGCGGTTTCTATAGCTCTTCTTGGATACATTTCCGAAATAGTAGGAGTACACACGGGCTTGTTATTTGGTTCCTACGAATACGGCGATGTACTTGGCTGGAAAATATTCAAAGTGCCTCCAGTAATCGGAATAAATTGGCTTATAGTTATCTGGGCTTCCTACAGTGTGGCTTTCGGACTAAAGATTCCCAAAGCCATTAGATGGCTTACAGTAGCTCTTTTTGCAACAGGATTAGACTACCTCATAGAGCCCGTTGCTATCCATTATGATTTCTGGTCTTGGGAAGGCGGAAAGCCGCCTCTTAAAAACTTTGTTTCCTGGTTTGGACTGGCTTGCATAATGGCTATTTTATTTGAGAAATATCCTATCGCTCTAAAGCCGCGCCTTGGACAAGTTGCCTTTATCTGCCAGGTAATCTTTTTTGGAGTTATTCTATTTCTCTTACCGATGTTGAAATAAGAGCGTAATACTCTTGACTTAATTGTGTAAAAACCTAAAAACCCTTCTCGTTTGAAGGGTTTTTAGGGCTATGAAACAGAAAAACTATCTTGGTATTAACTGAAGGATGATTTAGAGTGAGACGATGAAAGATAGGATCCTCCAGCTAATTTCTTCCAAGTCCACCAAAGATAGAGAAGATTAAACTCCCCTCAAAAAAATAAGCCCTAATTTTTTTTAATGCCCACAGATTCCGTGTATAATGCATTACATTTCAACACTTTGAATCAACTATTAAAAAATCACCTAAATACCATTTAGTAGCCATAAATGGCTATATGCTTACAAAATTGCATAAATAGACTATTCGCATATTTGATACCTATCTCAGATAAATCATATATTCACGGCCGGTTAATTGGAAAGTGAAATTTATGGGGCTATTAAAAAGCTATTTTGCACTCTTCATAAGCGTTCTGGTTTTTCATAATCCTTCCGTATCGCAAGAAGAGAATATCACATTGTCTCAAATTTGGAGAGAAGGATATTTTCAATCCAGATCCGTTTCCGGAATAAGAAGCATGAATGATGGAATACATTACACCAGTCTAAGTGCTTACCCGGGAGGACAATGTATCGTAAAATACGCTTACAAGTCCGGTAGTGCTGTAGATACTCTTGTCAAGACTGAAGATCTGATCTACAAGAGCAAGCCTATCAGTTTTTCAAGCTATTCTTTTAACGCAAACGAAACGAAGCTTTTGCTCGCTCAGGATAGCGAAGCGATATATCGCCACTCTTCTAAGTCTAATTATTACGCTTTTGATCTCAACGAACGGGTTTTAGAACCAATAACAGATTTTTCGTCTGGTAAGCAGCAACTCGCACAGTTTTCGCCCACTGAAAATAAGGTAGCTTTCGTAAGAGCGAACAATCTCTTCCTGGCAGATTTAGATGCTGAGACAGAGTTACAAATAACAACTGATGGAGAATGGGGAAAAACAATAAATGGGGCCGTTGACTGGGTTTACGAAGAAGAATTCTCCTTTCACCGAGGCTTCTACTGGTCGCCTGAAGGGTCTAAAATTGCTTTTTATCGCTTTGACGAATCGGATGTAAAAGAGTTTGATCTTACCTACTATTTTAACCTCTATCCCACTCTCTACAATTTTAAATACCCCAAAGCCGGAGAAAAGAATTCTAAGGTTGAAGTGCATGTCTACAGCCTGGAAGAAAATGAAACATTAAAAGTAGATGTAGGGTCAGAAAATGACCAGTACATTCCTCGTATTAAGTGGACCCAATCAGACAACCTGCTCTGCATCATGAGAATGAACAGACTCCAAAATGAATTGGAGTTTTTATTGGCTGATATTGAAAGTCAATCGGGCGGTAAAATAAAGCCAAAGCGATGTTATTACGAAAAGTCTGATACCTACATAGAAATAAATGACAATCTGATTTTTCTCACAGACAAAAAGCACTTCTTGTGGAACAGTGAGAAAGATGGTTGGAATCATATTTACCTGTACAATTTAGACGGTACGGAAATGGCTCAACTCACCAAAGGGCAATGGGAAGTTGTTTCGTTTTACGGCACAAACCAAAAGCGAAAGGAAGTTTACTTTTCTGCAGCAATAGAGAACTCTATCTCTGAAGAAATATACGCTTTAGATTACTCCGTATACTTAAAGAAAAGCAGCAAAGCGGAGCCAGAAGATGACTCCAGAAAACAGCTCAAGAAACTTACTCCAAACGGCAAAACGAATACAGCAGTTTTCAGCGAAACTTTTGATTACTTCATAAATTTCGCTTCTAGCACTTCGGAACCTCAAAACATTACTTTGAGAACCTATTCTGGCAAGGTTGTCCGAAACCTTGAAGATAACGCAGCACTGGCAGAAAGGGTAGACAAATTATCTATTTCGCCAAAAGAATTCGGAACGCTTAAAAATCGCCATGGAGATGAACTTAATTACTGGATAATAAAACCCCAAAATTTCGATGCATCCATAGAGTATCCGCTTATGTTCATGATCTACGGCGGGCCGGGAAGCAACAGGGTAAGTAACGAATGGGGTGGCCTTACATACTTCTGGCATCAAATGCTGGCTCAGCAAGGGTATGTCATTGTTTCAGTAGATCCGCGAGGAACCATGCGAAAAGGTCGCGACTTTAAACATAGCACCTACATGCAGCTCGGAAAAAATGAAACAGAAGATTTTATTGACGCTGCAAAACACTTTGGCGAAAAGAGCTTTGTTGATAGTGAGCGAATAGGTATGATGGGCTGGAGCTATGGCGGATACATGAGCTCGCTCTGCATGACAAAAGGGGCCGAATACTTTAAGTTGGGCATAGCTGTTGCCCCGGTTACGAACTGGCGCTATTACGACTCTATCTACACAGAGCGATTTATGCGCACCCCACAGGAAAACCCCGATGGCTATGACGATAACTCTCCAATTAACCACGTTGATAAGTTAGAAGGACATTTTTTGCTGATACACGGAGGAGCTGACGATAATGTGCACCTTCAAAATACCATGGAGATGGTCACGGCACTCGTAGATGCAGATAAACAGTTTGATCTTTTTGTTTATCCCAACAAAAACCACGGTATTTACGGCGGAAATACGCGCTACCACCTCTTTACCAAAATGACCAATTTTATAAAGGAAAATCTATAAAATGCAAAATTCGGAAACGCAAATACCAAATAAGAGAGAAGAGTTTATGGGCCACCCAAAAGGGCTCTACATCCTCTTTTTTACTGAGTTATGGGAGAGATTTTCGTACTACGGTATGCGCGCTATCCTTGTGCTATTCTTAATATCAACGGTTAGCGGCGATAATCCAGGTTATGGATGGGATGAATCGGATGCTCTTGCATTGTATGGTTGGTATACCATGCTGGTTTATGTAATGTCGATTCCAGGTGGTTGGATAGCAGATAAACTTTGGGGACAAAAAAGAACCGTCCTAATAGGAGGACTTCTTCTATGCGCGGGTCATGGAATTTTGGCATTCGATTCAATTTATGCTTTTTATGCAGGTCTTGCCCTCATTGTGCTGGGTGTTGGTGGGTTGAAGCCAAATATCTCAACAATGGTTGGAGGTCTTTACGAGCCAGGAGATGATAGAAGGGACAAAGGTTTTACAATTTTTTACATCGGAATTAATGTTGGTGCCTTTTTATCTGCACTTGTCGTAGGATACATGGGCGAAACATATGGATGGCACTATGGATTTGGCTTGGCTGGTATTGGAATGCTTCTGGGGCAAGCTGTATTTATGTGGGGCCAAAAGTTTTTAAAAGGTGTAGGAGAAGCCACTTCTGAATTAAGTCCGGTCGAAGCAGAAGCTCGAAAAAAGCCACTTACGGAAATTGAGAGGGATAGGATGAAAGTAATGTTTCTTTCCTTCCTGCTTATTATCGTCTTCTGGGGAGCTTTTGAGCAGGCAGGTGGCCTAATGAATATCTACACAAAACAAAAAACAGATTTATTTATCGGTCTACTAGACTTTGAAGTTCCGGCATCCTGGTTTCAATCTGTAAATGCGTTCTTCATTGTAACTCTTGGAGTTCCAATAGCAAGCTTTTGGGCCTTTTGGAAACACAAGGGTAAGGAGTCATCATCGCTTCTTAAGATGGCTATAGGTGTTATTATCATGGGTTGGGGATTTCTCTTCATGTCTGCAGCGTCAATGCAATTTGAAGCTGAAGGCTCTTCAGCGATGTATTGGTTAGTTCTGGCTTATCTTTTTCATACCGTAGGTGAATTATGTGCTTCACCGGTAGCCTTATCTTTTATTACAAAATTAGCCCCATTAAAGTACGCTTCATTTATGATGGGCGCCTATTTTGCAGCTACGGGGATCGGTAATAAGGTAGCTGGCCTGCTTGGAGAATTATCGCAATCAGCAGGAGAACTGCAAATTTTTACTGGAATAGCCATATTTTGCACAATCGTAGGCCTGATTGTAATCGCTCTCCTAAAACCATTAAAAAGATTAACGCATGGAGCTGAAGATAAAGAAGTAGATATCCATGCTCAGGAAAAGTTCGAGCTTGCAGAAGAAAGTAAAGTAAGCTAGTATCAACTGAAATACCATTAAAAGAAACACCTAACACTACACATTATGGGTATTGCATTTTGGATTATGGTCATTGCCTGGATTTTCGTTTTAATCTGGGTTCCGTTTATTATCTATACCAATAGAAAACTTCATCCCAGAGCTCTTTTCGTGCTATTCTTTGCAGAAATGTGGGAACGATTTTCGTATTACGGAATGCGAGCTCTGCTTACGCTGTACATGGTAAAAGAACTTTTTTCCTATATGGATCAAGGCGAAGCCGATAAAACGGCTTTAGGAATTTATGGTTCTTATACCGCAATGGTTTATCTCTTTCCGGTAATTGGCGGAATTTTAGCGGATAAAATTTTAGGATTTAGAAAAGCAATTCTTTTTGGAGGGATACTGATGATGGCCGGGCACTTTGCCCTGGCACTTGAGGGAATGTTTTTCGGAGGAAATATGCAGCTTTTCTTCATCTCGTTGGCTTTCATCATTATTGGAAATGGCTTCTTCAAACCCAATATTTCCAGTTTCCTGGGAAAATTCTATGGATTGAATGACAGCAGAAAAGATGGAGCCTTTACCATATTCTACATGGGTGTTAATATTGGGGCTTTACTATCTATCGTTACTTGCGGTTACGTAGGAGAAGAAATAAGCTGGCACTACGGTTTTGGTCTGGCCGGAATAGGTATGCTAGCCGGACTCATTGTTTTTTGGGCCTTTGGTCCTAAAACTTTTGGGAAAAAGGGAATTAATCCGAGCTCGCACGATATTACGGAAGAGATAGATGAAGAGAGAGATATTGCCCTGCTCCATGCTCCGCCTTCTGAACGACAGGAAGTTCTGGCAAAAGAAGCTGAGAAATTTGAGCTCTACACCACTCCAAAACTTAAGCGCAATCAATTTCTCACCATAATCGGAACGGTTTTATTCATTCCTATCTGCGCCCAATTCTTGAACTTAAGCGATGTAGTTACTGCTATTCTCTTAGTTCTAAGTGTGGGTATACTGCTTGTGCTTTTTGTTATGTCGCTTCGGCAAGACTCAAAAGCCGGAAAACAGAGGCTGTGGGTTGTCATGGTTCTATTTGTCTTTCACGCCGTATTCTGGGCCTTATTTGAACAGGCAGGTGGTTCAATTACGCTTTTTACAGAAAGAAACATAATCAGGCACGGGATACCGGCATCCACTTTTCAGTTTTTCAATAGCTTTTTTATCATTCTTCTTGCCCCACTTTTCTCTTGGATATGGATTAAATTGAGAAATACGGGTAAAGAACCTTCTACTCCTATGAAGTTCTTTTACGGATTGTTTTTCCTGGCGGTAGGTTTTGGATTTATTGTACTCGGTTCAGAGTATTTTGCTATTGAAGGGATGGTTTCTATGGGCTTTCTCATTGCTATGTATTTCTTTCATACTACAGGTGAACTCTGTTTATCGCCGGTAGGGCTTTCTATGATTACTAAGCTGTCTCCGGCCAAAGCTGTTGGTTTTGTAATGGGTGCCTGGTTTTTATCCATTTCACTCGCTAATAAAATGGCCGGTTTAATTGGTGAGCTTACCGCCGGTGAAGATGTGGGAGGGGACGGAACACCAGTAGAAACCCTTGAAGTTTATTCTAACACATACCTGATTTGGGGTGTATTGGTAGTGTTGGGCGCAGCATTAGTTCTTTTGGTTCTTGTGCCTAAATTAAGAACCTGGATGAATGGTATACATTAAGAGAAGTTAACATTACACTTGAAAGCTACTGTAGATGCTGTGTACAAACACTTCAGCACAATCTGACTGCGAGTGTTTACTGGATAAGCCCATTTAAAGGCACTATATTTGTGTCTCATGTAGAAAAAATCGTGATGAAAAAACTTCTTTTTTTATTTTTCTTGGTTCCTTTTTTGGCTAATGCCCAAGTACAATCGAATGAAATAAACTGGATATCCTGGAGTGAAGTGGAAGCTAAAATGGCCGAAGAACCGCGCAAGGTTGTTGTTGATGTATACACAAAGTGGTGTGGCCCTTGTAAGATTATGAATAAAACAACTTTTCACGATCCTACTATTGTTTCTTATATCAATGAAAACTACTACGCCATTAAATTTGACGCTGAAGGTCCGGAAACGATCAACTTCAAAGGCGCAGAGTATAAAAATGAAGGGTATGATCCGAACAGAAGAGGACGCAATGCAACTCACGATCTCACAAAGGCAATAGCACCTGTAAACGGCAGAATTGCCTACCCCACCCTGGTTTATTTAGATGAAGAATTCCGAAAGCTTACTGGTGTTCAAGGTCTCCAGCGTCCAGAGCAACTCTTACCCATTCTAAGCTTCTTCGCCGAAGATGCCTACAAAGAAATGACCTGGGAAGAATATACTTCGCAGGCTGGGTCATCGGCTAATTAAAGTCGCTTATCAATATTGTCAATATGCCTATAAATGGTCTGAAAATGACCACTTTTAATGGCTATTCTTTCTTATCTTCGCAGCGCCTTTAATGAACTAAATTTTTAAGAAGAAAATGAGTGATACCGCCCAGTTAATCGTAGATGGACAAACCTATGAACTACCCTTAATAAAAGGTACGGAAAACGAGCTTGCAATTGATATTTCTAAACTTCGTGGATCTACTGGCTTGATTACATTAGATCCAGGGTTTAAAAATACTGGGGCTACAAAATCGGCAATCACTTTCTTAAATGGCGAAAAGGGTATACTCCAATATCGCGGATACCCCATTGAGCAACTTGCAGAAAAGTCTGACTTTTTGGAAGTAGCTTACCTCTTAATTTACGGCAAGCTCCCAAATCATACTGAAAGAGATTATTTTACCAATAGAATTACAAAGCATACATTGATTCCAGAGGACATGAAGCGCTTTTTTGAAGCCTTCCCGCCACACGCGCATCCAATGGGAATACTTTCATCGATGCTTTCTTCAATGAGTACCTTCTATCCGGAATCTCAAAACCCGAACAGGTCATTTGAAGACATTGAATTAACCATGCATAGATTGATAGCCAAAATACCTACCCTGGCGGCCCTATCATATAAATCTAGCATGAACTCTCCTTACATATACCCTAAAAATAGCCTGGGATATGTAGAGAATTTCCTTCACATGATGTTTGCTTTTCCTACAGAGGAATACGAAGCAGACCCTGTGGTAGTAGATGCACTCAATAAACTGCTTATTCTCCACGCAGATCACGAGCAAAATTGTTCGGCAAGTACAGTTAGAATTGTGGGTTCTTCTCAAGCAAATCTATACAGCTCCATATCAGCGGGTGTATCTGCTCTTTGGGGCCCCCTTCACGGAGGAGCTAATCAGGCAGTAATTGAAATGCTTGAAATGATTATGCACGATGGTGGTAACTTACAAAAATGGGTAGACAAGGCGAAGGATAAAAATGACTCCTTCAGATTAATGGGCTTTGGCCACAGAGTTTATAAAAACTTTGATCCGCGCGCTACGATAATCAAAAAGTCTTGCGATGATATTCTGGCTAAAATGGGAGTTGAAGATAAGGCTTTGGATATTGCAAAGAAACTAGAAGAAATAGCCTTGAAAGATGAATATTTTATAGAGCGTGGATTGTACCCTAACGTTGATTTCTATTCGGGCATTATTTACCGGGCAATAGGTATTCCAACTGAGATGTTTACGGTTCTTTTCGCAATTGGAAGACTTCCAGGATGGATTGCTCAGTGGAAAGAAATGGTCGAAAATGTAGAGCCTATCGGCAGACCCAGACAAGTTTATGTAGGGGCCACTCGTAGAGATTACGTTCCGATTGACGAACGCAGCTAAAAATTAAAGCCATCAAAATTGATGGCTTTTTTTTATGCCAACTGATTAAGCCCGTTTATATTTACAAAGAAAGAATTAATGAACCTATCATGAAACGAATATTAGTTCCTACAGATTTTTCTAAAGGGGCCTTCAATGCTTTGATACACGCAATGAATATTGCGAAATTGATAAATGCATCTCTAAGGATTGTCCATGCCTACAGCATGCCTCCAACGGGCTCTACTGTGATGGTAGATATTACAGATATTCTGAAAAAAAATGCTGAAGAAGAACTCGAAAATCTAAAGCAGGAAGTTAACAAGATGGAACTGGCAAAGGACCTGAATATTAATTATATATCGTCTCATGGTTCCGTAATTGATGTAATCAACAGACAAGCCAAGGAAAGCGAATTAGATCTTGTAGTAATGGGCACACAAGGCGCCAGTGGAATCACTGAGAAATTCCTGGGCAGCAATACTGCGGCTGTGGCTAAGAACATTAATATCCCCATGATAGCTGTACCCGCAGAGCTTTCTTATGAGCCCTATAAGAAGTTTCTCTTCACAACCGATATGAAGGTTCTCAAGAGCACTGGTCCTATGAAGTTTATTGGAGAATTCAGTAAAGAGTGCAATGCTGATGTCAAGTTCATTCACGTGCGAGCACCCGGAAGTAAAGAGCTAGATCAAAAAGATATTGATGCTTACCGCGATCAGGTAGAGTCTATTTTTGATCCGGAAACGAAAAGTAGCTTCGCTTATGTTTATGATGAGGACCCGGAAGAAGGTATTGCCGACACCATTCAAATGGAAAAACCCGATCTGATCATCGTTATCCATCACAGTTATGGTTTTTTCGAAGGAATGTTTCATTCTTCAATCAGTCAGAATATTATCAACCGCGCTTCCTTACCTATTCTTGTAATGAAGGGCTAGTCTTCCCCAGAGAAAGTATTAGAAAAAGGTATAAACTAAAGAAAGGAGCTGGTAGGCTCCTTTCTTCAGTTAAACATTAAACAAACTAAACATATAGGCTAATCAGGCCTAAGAGCCAATGTTTCGCAACAGAATTGCTCTTAAGTCCTACACAATATTAAGAACAAAAATCAGAAATTAAAAACTTAATGTGTAAAGAATATTGCGAATATTAACAGTTTGGCTATTGTGTAATTCAAGATTAATTCACATTGAGCTGGTATTAAATCAGCATTTTCATCGACTAATCTTTTAAATAGTAGGAAAGCATACGAGTTTTTTGATCGAGTAAGCTTATAAGACACATTAAAAAATCGATCGAGATAGCCTTAGAAAAAAGAAAAACCGCTCTTTTCGAGCGGTTTTAAGGGGTGGAAGATGGGATTCGAACCCACGGCCCCCGGAACCACAATCCGGTGCTCTAACCAACTGAGCTACAACCACCATTTAATTTGGAAGCGCAAAATTAATGTTTTTCAATTAATCGCCAGTTAATAATTGGAAATTTTTGGCTAAAAGCCGAGACCTGCCGTATTCCTAACTTCGGCAGTTGTAATCTTTTCTTTCGCAATCAGCGAATAAAAAATCTGGTAACCCTCTATGAGCTTTGTTTCCCTAGAATTAACCAGAAAAAGACTGGATTCACCAATGTTAAATAGCTCTCTTTCTCCTTCCAGTAGAATATTCAGATACTCCACATTCTGTTCATATATATTAACCTGATCTCTGATATTTGACAGCTTCACAAGACCTGCTCTTAGCTTTGCATCAAGTAAGGCTATTTTATTCTCAAATTCGGCTTGATTCATATCCAGCTTAATCTTTGTAGCTCCCAACTTACCACGAGCTTCTCTAACAAATAAAGGAAAAGCCACCTTAGCACCGAAGGTATAATTATTGCCAAAAAACTGAGCTCCGTCAAAGTATTCATCAAACCCGGCGGGGGAGATATTCTCGGCCAGAATATTATAATTCACCTCAACTTTGGGAAGGAGCTTTTGACTGAAAAGCCGGCGATCAATGTCCAGAATTGAGCGCTTATTTCGCACCATTAAAAGCTCGGGATGCCCGGGCGGAATGTTGAGAGGAATATCATTAGTTATAAGAGAAAGTGGAGCCTTTTCCAATTCGGGATTTATGCCCGGCGGAATATTAATTGCGGAGAGGTCTTCTCCCCATAAATAAGCAGCAGCAATATTAACCGCTTCAACCCATTCGTTTTGTGCTTCTCTTAGCCTGTAGAGTCTATTCAGAACCTGAGTGTAGGCCTCAACCGTGTCAATTGCCGGTAAATCGCCAAACTTGTAGCTCTCTACCACCGCATCATATCTAATACTGGCCACACTCAAAGCTTCTTCAGCTACTTGAAGCAACTGGTCTGCAAAAGCCCAACTGAAATAAGCACGAGTAGCTTCCAAATACAAATCATTTAGAAGTAGTTGCCGCTGATTCCTTCCCATTTCAAGGCCAACTTGCGCTTGTCTTAGGGCTGCCCTCCTATCATCCATCAGAAGACCGCTTCCCAAATTTGCCTTTATTCCGGCATTAAAAAGCCCCCTGTCTGGCATGGTTCCTTCCGGGTTGAGAAATACTCCCGAATTTTCTTCAAATCCCGCCATAGCTGAAAGGCCCATCCACGTAGGAATCTCAATGCCTGCATTCAATCTTTCATAGTAGTCCGTATCCTTGAACGTCTTTTCTTTAAAATTTCCGAAGAGCATAGGATCAAAGCCACCCCGAGAAACCCGAATATTTCGTTCGGCCAGATCTACTTCAAAATCTGATAGAAGAGATAAGGGGTGATAATTCTCCACCCAATACAAATACTCAGAATAAGAAAGTATGGAGTCTTCCATCATCAAGTTGAGGGTATCAGCCCTTTCGCCTTGATAAATCTGCGAAGAATCTATTGGCGGCAACATAAGCGTGTCCTGGCCCAGGAGGTAGTTGCTTAGGCAGAGTAGTATGATGATTGAAGGTAATTTCATTTCTTTTCTTCGAGTAGGTCTACGTCCTTCTCTGCTGCACCGTAATAATCAGGTGGGAAACCATTGAGTTGTCGCCATAATTCGTACCACAAAGGAACATCTTTTAAAAGCATAATTCCGTCAGAACCCGTTCCTACACGCAACTCGTCTGGCCAGGGCACTTCTTCTTCATCCGGAACAACCAGGATTCTGTATTTTCCATTAGGTGAAATGAAATTATCAATGGCAAGAATGCGCCCACCAAAAGTACCATTGGTTAGGCTGGGCCAGCCAGAGAATACTATAGCAGGCCACCCATCAAAAATTAATCTTACGGTATTGCCCTTTCTCATAAGCGGAAAGTCTACAGGCTCTATGTACAGCTCTACTGCAAAATCGTATTCCGCCGGCATCACGCTCACAATTCTCGTTCCTTCTTTTATTGTTTCTCCAATACCCACGGAAACGGCCTGGGTTATGTAACCCGCTTTTGGAGCAGAAATGTAATAATTGTTCTGCCGTACAATGTAGTTGGCGAGTTGGTTCTCCATTTTAGCGACGTCAGCCTGCGTATCATAAAAAGTAGATAGGGCTGAGTTTCGTTCTGACCGTGCTTTACTTAGTTTCTCGGCATACTCATTATCCACAGCACTCAGCTCTATTCTGGCGTTTAAAAGTTTATTTCTAGAAGCGAGAAGCTTATTCTCTGCGCTTACGGATTTGGCACTTGTTTCCTGAACTTTTAGTTTTCTACTCTCCAGATCAGTCAGAGATTTAAGGCCCTGATCAAATAACTCCTCCATACGATCAAGCCTGTTTAGCGCAATCTGATAGTTCAATTTAGCAGCCTGGTAATCTATGCTATCAGTTGTTACGGCTAGGATAGCCTGATTGAGCTTATTCTTCGCTTGCTCTAATTTATTCTTTCGATTTATAGTTAGCGCGGCAATTTGTTGCTCCAGCGCATCTGCTTTCTCCTGATAATTAATGGCCGCACTCTTTTTGTTCTCTATTTGATCTTCGGTACGCTCAAGTAGTTTGGGGTCAAAGTAAGAGTCTTTAATCTCAGAGATGCGAATAATAGTATCTCCTTCATTTACGAATTCTCCTTCCCTGACATACCATTTTTCAATTCTGCCGGGAATCCGGTTTTGAACAAACTGAGGGCGCTGATCTGGATAGAGTGTGGTGAGTTTTCCGGGGGCTCTAACATTCTGTGTCCATGGCAAAAACAAGAAAAGGATAAAGCCTAAAAAGGAAAATCCAAAAAGTCTGAGTTTATTTATTGGTTCCTGAGTTTTCTCTACGGATTTCAGGCTACCAAAACTCTCGTACTTTTTACCATCTATCTTATTATCAGATAAATTGAGCATAATTAGATTTTTTGAATTCTTCCAGATTTCCGTTAAACACTAATTTTCCTTTATCCAGAAATAGTATTCTATCGGCTCTTTTAATGAAGTCTTTGTCGTCTGTCGCTCCTAAAACTGTCCAATTTTTTGAGCAAACATAATCCATGTATCTTTCCTTTGCACCATTGACCAAAAAGTCAGTTTGTACTTCCAGCAAAAGTAGCTTCGGATTGGAAACCATACTTCTGGCCAGGATTATTTTTTTGGCGAGAGACCTTGGTATTTTTATCCCTTCGGGAAAGAGCAGTGTATTCAACCCATCTTCAAGCATGTTGAGCTGCTCAGTGGCGCCAACTGCTTCGAGATTTTCATGAATTGCCTCGTCAGAAATCCCCACTTTACCCAGTGTAATATTTTCTCTTACGGTTCCTTTAAAAATGGTTTCCTGCCAAATATTATCTCCAATTTCCAGGCGTAACTCATCTTGACAAAGGGAACTCAATGGAAGGCCGTTATAGGTGATCCTGCCATCGTAATTGTCATAAATTCCTGTAAGGAGTTGTAAAAGCGTTGTCTTGCCCGAACCTTGAAAACCATGGAGTGCAACTTTTTCGCCTTTATTTATTTCAAATGTTACCTCAGAGATGATTTTCCGGTCATGACCCGGGTAGGTAAACTCAATTCTATCTGTACTTACTGCAAAGCCCTGATCGCTTTTCAATAGCTCCGGGTTTTTTACCCGTTCTTTTTCCATCGGCATATCTGTAATGGCTCCAACCTTTTCAAGAGCTGTAAGCACGTCATAAACGCTTTCAAGACCAACAATTAGCTTTTCAATGGAGTTCATGATTAAAATGATAATTATCTCTGCAGCAACGAATTGCCCTAAACTGATTTGATCATCAATCAAAAGAAGGCTACCCATTACCAGGAGTGCTCCTATGGTAATGACCTTAAATGCAACCATTGTTTTAAATTGCGTAATCAGTATTCCGAAGTGCTTTCTCCGAAAATAGAGATATCCCGCAATCAGTTTATCTACTTTTAAAACCGGAAGCTCAGTAATACCCGCCAGTTTAAAGGTTCCCATGGTCCGAGCAACTTCTTCAAGCCAGTGCGCAACTTCGTATTTGTGCGAAGACTCCTTCAAAGATGTTACAACACCGGAAGGACCTGTATATCTAAAAAGCAAATAAAGCAGAGCCACAACGGCTATACTAAAGAAGAGAAAAAAGGGATGATAAACTGAAATAAGTATTAGACCAAAAACAACCTGAAGGGTAGCAGTTGGATAATCTACCAACAATTTAGCCAGACCTTTTTGCAGAGTTACCGTATCAAAAAATTGATTAACCAACTCTGGAGCATAACGGCTTTGAACAGCTTCTAGCTTAATTTTGGGCAGGCGAATGGCCAGTTCAAATCCGGATTTGGCAAAAATTCGCTGCTGCAATTGCTCCGTTAATCTCATTTGAGCAATCTGAATTACGCCAGAAAGGGTCAATCCTAATATCACGATGATCACAAGAATTATCCAGGATGACGAAACTCTACCACCTAAAATGAAATTAACGATTGCCTGAATACCTAGGGGTAGCGTTAATACTATTATACCATTAACCAGGGCGTAAAAAAGAATAAGCGATATGATTTTCCGCTCAATACCCAGCAGTCTACCAAGTCGCTGGACAGGTCTATAGTGATTATAATCAGAAGCCATGGCTGAAATTTAAAACATATTGGGCGTTATTCATCCAATACCGGGTTTTAATAACGTAATAGTATTACTATTGTTCATCAAAAGTATTAATATTATTCATTAATTCTCTTACACATTTTAACCTTAATTTTGCAGCATGTCAGATAAGGAAGTTGTATTACAGATAGATGGCATGACATGCAGTAATTGTGCTGCAGGGATTAGCAAGGCGCTTCAGAAAAAAGGATTCTCAGATGCCGATGCGAATTTTGTGAGTGGAGAAGTGAGTTTTACTGTTGAGGAAGGCTTGAGCCTTGAGAAGGCGATAGAAAATATTAATTCTCTGGGCTATAAAGTTTTGGAGCAGGAAAGAGAAGAAAAAGGACTGAGCAACATTGAAAAGAAATTTATAGCGGCATCCTTTTTCACCATTCCGCTCTTTCTACACATGTTCTTTTCGCACGAGAGTTTTATAAATCATCCGCTTGTACAAATCTCACTCTGCCTGCCCGTATACTTCATCGGCTTCATTCACTTTGGTAAATCTGCCTGGGGCTCTCTTAAGGGCGGTGTGGCGAATATGGATGTTTTGATTTTTGTAGGGTCTAGTGCTGCCTTTATCTACAGCGTGGCAGGAACAATTCTATTCTGGGGTCAAAGCCAGGTTCATAATTACATGTTTTTTGAAACTGCTGCCACTATTATAACGCTGGTTCTTCTTGGCAATGTTATGGAGCATCGCGCGGTAAAACAAACTGGTAAACAACTAGGGCTGCTGCAAAAGTTGGAAAATCCCAAAGCCAGAATTGTTATGAAAGTGGGTAATCGAGAAAAGGTTTTTGATGCAGAGGCCTCGGCGGTTAAAAAGGGAGATTTAATCCAATTACTAACAGGCGACGGTGTTCCTGTAGACGGAAAAGTAACCGTTGGCGAAGCCTATTTAGATGAATCTGCCATAACTGGCGAATCAGAGCCTATCTATAAAAAGCCAGGTGAACCGATTTATTCGGGGACTATCGTTCTTGATGGTAACCTGAGAATAGAAGCGAGTGAAAATGCCAAGAATTCAACTCTGCAAAAAATTCTCACCTTAGTAAAGGCAGCTAGGAGAGATCAACCGGAAATTCAAATTCTGGGAGATAGAGTAAGTTCCATTTTCGTTCCTTCAGTACTGGGGATTGCTGCACTTACATTCATTCTTTCATATTTTGCATTCAATATTAGTTTAACACAGACTCTTTTAAACTCTGTTGCTGTTCTGGTAATTTCTTGTCCTTGCGCAATGGGTCTGGCTACCCCAACAGCTGTTGTTGCAGGAATAGGACGAGCGGCCAAATTAGGGGTACTTATTAAAGGTGGAAGCACACTGGAAAGCTATGCAAAGGCAGATACTTTTGTATTTGATAAGACAGGGACTCTTACTTCGGGTAAATTCGATGTGGAGCAGATCAGGGGAGATTCTTCTTCAGAGTTCTATGCGATAATCAAGGCCCTTGAAGCGAATTCTAACCATCCAATTGCTCAATCTTTTCTCCAAAAATATCAGGATGTTGAACAAGCTCAATTATCAGAATTGCGCGAAGTGAAATCTGAAGGAATGTATGGAAAAACGGAAAAGGGTGAAGCCGTATTCTTCGGAAAAACTGCACCTGATTCAATTGGCGATCTGGAATTAAGGAAAGATGGCAAAGTAGCGGCTGTATTTAAGATTAGTGATAATGTACTGCCCCAAGCGAAAGACACCGTTGGATATTTACAAAATATGGGCAAGAAGTGTCTAATACTATCTGGAGACCGTCATGAGAAGGTAGCCGAAGTAGCCCATTTTCTGGGAATTGAAGAGTTTCATGCTGCTCTTAGCCCGGAAGAAAAACTGAACTTTATAAAAAGACTCTCTTCAAGCGAAACAGTGGCAATGGTGGGAGATGGAATCAATGACGGCCCTTCGCTGGCAGCCGCAGATATCGGTGTTTCACATGGAGGTGCCACAACCCTTGCTATGGAGTCATCAAAAGTAGTTTTGATGAACCCGGATACCATGAAAACCCTTCAGAACTCACTGGCCATTTCCAGACTTACCTATAAAACAATAAAGCAAAATCTCTTTTGGGCCTTTGCATATAACGTAATAGCGATACCTATAGCGGCATTCGGGTTTTTAAATCCCATGTTAGCAGCTCTGGCGATGGCATTTTCAGATGTAATTGTGATTGGCAACTCTATCCGATTGAGATATCGAAAGGTTAAATAATATCCTGAAAACTCTTCACTCCCACAGGCCGTTCAACGGTAAAACCTTCTCCAAATTCTGACTTAATTAAACGTCCATATTCCCTGGCCCTTGCTTCAAGCGATTGTATGAAGCCCGCAGTTGAAATCGGAGTTACCGGGCCCTTATCTCCTTTTCCCTGGTAGAATTGGCTGGAAAAAGCTTTTACGGCCTTCATCTTGGTCTCCCAGGCATCAGTAATGTCAACGATAAAATCAGGGTGTATGTAATAATCCTGGATAAAATGATAAATGGCTTTCGGTCTCCAGGATTCTTGCTTGGCATCTTCCCAATCTGTTTCAATAGCTCTAAGCCCACTTAAAAAGCAAGCATCACTAATGAGTTTAGAAGCTTTGGCATGATCTGGATGGCGGTCATTAACAGCATTGGCCAGCACAATATCGGGCTGGTACTTTCTGATAAAAGGAACAATTTTCAATTGGAATTCTTTGGTATTCGCAAGGAATCCGTCCGGTAGATCTGCATTCTCTCTGAAAATTGTTCCGAGGATTTTAGCCGCGGCTTTAGCTTCCTGATCACGGGTTTCGGGGGTTCCACGAGTTCCCAATTCTCCGCGTGTCAAATCGAGTATTCCTACTCTAAGACCTTCATTGACCGCCTTTACAATGCTGCCCCCTGCTCCGAGCTCTGCATCATCCGGATGGGCTGCAATTACCAGTATATCGAGTTTCATAAGTTCAAAAATTTACGCAATTCAACATAGAACATACGGGTAGGAAAACCCATCACATTGTAAAAGGAGCCCTCAATTCTTTCAATACCCATGTAGCCGATCCACTCTTGAATTCCATAGGCCCCTGCTTTATCAAATGGTTTGTATTTATCGATATACCATTCGATTTCTGTCCGGGCGATTTGGCCAAAGGTCACTTTTGTGCTGTCGTGAAAAACTACCTGCTTTTCTAGAGATAAAATGCAGACACCTGTTATGACTGTGTGTGATCTACCGCTTAAAGTCGCAATCATTTCAATAGCTTCCTCACGCGATTGAGGCTTGTTGAATACAGCATCTCCTAGCCAGACAACTGTATCGGAGGTAATAACCACTTCTCCATTCTGGAGTTCTGCTTTAAAAGCTTCTGCCTTTTTTAAGGCCAGATACTCCGGAATTTCACTTTCCATCAAAGAATCTGGAAATGTTTCATCTACATCTTTGACCCTGATTTCAAAATTCAGATCAAGACCCTTCAGCAGTTCATGCCTTCTTGGTGACTTTGAACCGAGAATCAACTTGTATTCAGATAAATCAGCCAAGCTCATTGAAATAATAAATGTAATAATGAACAATGCTGTATAGTATTCCAAAGAGCATGGCTGCCTTAAGCCAATTACCTGCCTTGACAAAGGCAGCTCTCTTCACCGCTCTGTGATTAATAACCAGGCTGATGGCTAAAGGCAAGAGAATAGTAGCGGCCAAATAAATGAGCGAATAAGTATCATTTACAATCATTTGCTGAACCACAACTAAAATAACCATCGCCGCTCCAATTAAGAACCCAACTATTCGTTTGGCGTTTTTTATTCCATAGACAAGCGGAATCGTTCTCGCGTTAATTCTTGAGTCTCCTTTTACATCAGCTATATCTTTTTGCACTTCGCGAATGAAATTCAGCATGAACGCGAAGGCCGAATATCCGAGAATGAAATAGAACATATATTGAAAGTACAAAGAAGCATCTTCACCAGGTCGGTGAAGCTGAAAATACTCTCTTACACTGGTGCCGTATTGCTTGATTAGCAAGGGAATTTCATACAAGCCAACCAGAAGTGGAACCAGACCCGCGAGTAGAGCAATAATGATATTCCCAATAAACAACTCCTTTTTAAATTGCACAGAATAGAACCACAGCGACCCGGCAGCAAAAAAACTCACAATTGAAAGTTTCCACATTCCAATTTTCCAGGCAACGAAGAAAGCTAGTGCCAATCCAACGGCATTAAAAACCTGATGAACCAACATCGCAACTCTCCTTTTTACATGAACACCTACGATGATATTTTTCGGCCTGTTGACCCGATCGGTGCGCTGGTCAAAATAATCATTGATTACATTTCCTGCAGCAGCAATTAAAACAGTAGACAAGACCAGAAGAAAAAAATGAAAGGAACTGAGTTGAAGTTCAAATTCATTCACTTCTACAACGGGCCTGAGTACGAAATACCTCATGAGCCACATCGTAAATGCGATAATAAACAAGTTGAGGGGCCTGGTTAGCCTAATAAAATGCGTAAAGGTTGACATAGATTACCATTCAAGAGCATCGTGATCAAACCACTTATCTTGAACTTTCAAAGTTTGTTCAATGATATCTCTTACGCAACCTTCTCCACCTTTTTTATTTGACACGTAATCGCTAATTCTTTTGATTTCTTCTGAAGCATCAGCCGGACAAACCGCTACCCCGCATTTCTCCATCACCTCGTAATCGGGAATATCGTCTCCCATGTAGAGCACTTCATCAGGGTTGATATTATATTTTTCTAAAAATCTCTCCAGAACCGGCAGCTTAACCTTAGATTCCAAAAAAATATGCCTGATACCTAAACTCTGGAGCCTGTCTTGCACGGGTATTGAATTACTTCCTGTTATTATCGCCATATTAAACTGCTTCTTTATGGCATATTGAAGTGCATATCCATCTTTTACTGAAAGTGATCTTAGAAGTTGACCATCTTGAGCAACATGAACTTTACCATCTGTAAGCACGCCATCCACGTCAAAAATAAACGTTGTAATGCCCGGTAGTAATTCCTTATAGCTTTTGCTCATGGTTTCTGTTGTAAATCTCCCGGGTAAGTAGATCGTATACTTCTCTGTATGAATTATTTTCTCCTAAGAGTTTTTGATGGGCCTTAATTGTTTCCAAATCTCCTCTTGAAGCGGGTCCTGTTCGCGACTCTGAAGCTCTATGCAGTAAAACCTTGTTTGCGGTTTCAAGAATAAGCGGATGGAGAATACTTCTATCTATATCTGCAGACATTAAAAGCTCTTCAGAATACTCATACATGAGATTTGCAAAATTATTGGCAAAAACCGCTGCCAGGTGAAGAGACTTGCGTTGATCGGAAGAGAGGATAAATACCTTTTCGGTTATACTATCTGCAAGCTGGCCCAGGGCATTTAGGTGATCATCTTCTTCAGCTTCAATACAGAAGGGCACGTTTTCCCAAACAACCTTTTTATCAATTGAGAAACTCTGAAGCGGGTAAAATACAGCTCTCCTAAGCCCTTCAGGAATTTCGTAGATTGGAACGGCCCCTGAAGTATGTGCAATAATCGCATCTGATCTTTCATTTATTTTCGCAGATACTTCACCTATAGCATCATCACTCACACAAACAAGTGCCAGATCTGACCGGATGGGCTGAGAAATACTTTCAATTACTCTAGAATTTACTTTTTCCGCAAGCTTTCTGGCTTCCATGCTGCTGCGCCCATAGATACCATCAATTTCATATCCCTTTTCAAAGAGAACCCTTGCTAACTGATTGGCTACTCTTCCGGTTCCTAAAATGGATATTCTTTTGATTTCTTTCATTTTTTGAGCTTGCGCTTTGAAATTTTTATTCGGTGCCGAACTGCCATAACCGTTCCGATAAACATCATGATACAGCCGAGCCAGAGCAGATTTATCATAGGAAACTGGATAGCCTGTAAAACGATAAATTCCTTTCTGTTTGATATATGTTCAGCGACCTTAAAGGTATGATTTCCCGTTCGAGGGTCTATTTCTTCAAAGTTAATTCTCAATCCGGTTTCGTCTTGAATAACCGGATCGGGCACTGGCAAAACAGAGTCTCGTAGAATGTAAAGCGGCTCTGCTTCGTAAATATCTCCTTTGCTCGTCTTTATACCCACTGATGCGCGCACCGCCAAGTCGTTGGGGGCGAGCATATACTCTTCTTTATCGTCATCCGGAACAACAGAAAGTGCGTTGAGCCTGATCATCGTAGACCCTACAAAAGCCGTATCTCCCACGCCCAGTTTCATTTCTATTGGCGTTCTGAAGCCTGTTGCGTCTGAATCTACTTCAAGCTCTGCCCACCTCACATGAGTATAAATATCCTTATCTAAATATCTTTTAGTAGAAGGTTCAGCTACATTACCAAATTCAGGGTTTAGCTGTATCCTGGGATTCAAAGAAAAGAGTTTATCGCCAGGTCTGAATGGAGACCAGTTTTTCAAGCTCTCAATATCAAGTTTTCTCGGATCGCTCACCAGCTCCCACTTTCTTTGATCCATTATAAAATCTCCATCGGTATTTGGCGAGTGATCTTCCAGAGCTTCGAATATGGCTCCGCGGGCTATAGCAAGATCTCCTTTTTGATAGGACCTTGGAACTCTGTCAAAGTATTCTACCTCGTAATAAACATTTAATCCCTTTTTGGTGCGGTCTTTATAGCTAACAAAATATGGTCCCATCGGAACGGTATCCTCTTTGAATAGGAGAATATCTTCGTTATTGCTGAATCCTTCGTTTAGCTGTTCAATATTGAAACGGCTTGTGTTCTCGGAGATCTTTATACTGCGCGAAGTAGAAATCAAAGCACCCAAAAGCACCAAACCAAAACCCATATGTGCAACACTCGGGCCAGCTAAATCAAATTTTCCTTTTACCATCCTTACCAGGTAATCCATATTTGCCAAAATGGCGAATATGGTTGTAAAGAGAAGAACAGCCAGGCTGAATTCATCACCGTTGTAATCTAAGACGATTGCACAGAGAATGGTTAAAGCCAACGACACGGCAATAGAGACCGAAATTTTCTTTGCGAATACTGAAAACTTGTTTTTGCCGTATCTCAAAAACTGAGTAAATGCAATTAAAAAGGTTATTATAAACGCAAAAGGAACCTGCCATTTATTGAAGAAACCAATCCTGTCTGAGTGAGGAGCCAGCTTTCCTTCAGCAAGAGATTTGAAGCCATCAATATTGGTCCACTCGTAAATACCCATGACTAAACCTGAAAAAGGTTGGGCAATGATATTCCAAATGGGTTTAGAAGTTTCCAGTAGTATTTGACCTGCTGATAAAATGAATACCAGCGAACCTATAAAAATCCAGAATTCCCTACTCCACAAGGGTTCTTCTTTCTTGGGTTTTGGAAAGAGTTTTCGGTAGCTGATTATAGACATAATCAAGCCCGTTAGGAGGAAAGTAATGATAGCTTCAGTCAAAAATTCAAATTGAACACCGACTATCAAAAGAAAAAGTGTAGCAACCGAGTAAGTAATTCTCAATTGCCGGCTCTGTAAAAGAGCAAAAACAGAGATAAAGGTTAGGGAAGACAGGATGAATAAGTGCTGTTTCATTAGGCCATTAGCCGTGAAGGAGTGCACCGAAGTATCACCCAGTACTCCGGAATGTACCAGAAATGAAGCGTACATAACCAAAACATAGGTAATTAATACCATGAAAAAGGTAGCAAAAAGGCTATTGTTCTTGTGTTGGTTTATCACCATTAAGTGGGCACCACCTACAAGGGTAAGCCAGGGTATTAGGCTTGCATTTTCAACTGGATCCCACGCCCAGAATCCTCCAAAGCTCAATGCTTCGTAAGCCCATGCACCACCCATCAGAATTCCAATTCCAAGGACAGACACGGAGAAAAATGCCCAGGGAATAGCCGGTCGTAGCCACTCGCGTAAACGCCCACTAAGGAGACCTGCCACAGCAAAGGCAAACGGAAATATTGTAGATGCGTAGCCCAGGAATAAGGTGGGCGGGTGAATCGTCATCCAATAATTCTGTAAAAGAGGGTTGAGCCCTCGCCCATTTTGAAAAGAAGGTATTGACGAGAGATAATCTGGCATTTCTGTCCAGGGAAGGCCTATATTTTCCGGTAATTCTCTGATAAGGGTAAAAGGACTATTACCAATGCTCAAGTCAAAAAGGTATATGCCGAGTACCATAGAACCCAACAGTACCTGTACCAGACTCACAATGGCCATGGTAAGGTTCTCCCATGATCGTGCCGTACGCATTAAAATATTTCCAAGGAGTACGTGCCAAAAGCTCCAGAGAAGAAAACTTCCCTCCTGTCCTTCCCAGAAACAGGAAAAAACATATCTCAATGGCATATCTCTATTCGCGTGCTTCCACACGTAATCATATTCAAAATAGAGATTAAAGAGAATGTAAAAAAGCGACAGCACAGCGCCAATCAGCGCTAAGCTATGCACTGTAAAACCCAGTCTGGCCAGTTTTCTGAATCCATCCTCAGACTTGTAATGTGCCAGGAGGTAAGTAACTGCCGAAAACAGAGCGGCAACGGCAGAAATAATAATAAGCAAATTTCCAAATTGACCCCAAAAGGAATGCTCCCCAACGTACTCAATCATCAACCTTTTCCTTTAGATGCAGTTTCCTGCATATCAAACTTTCCTTCTTCTTTGTATTTTGAAGGACATTTCATTAGCATTTCAGACGCGAAAAATTCATCGCCTTTAGCTTCACCTATAACAACTACAGATTCCGATCGTTCAAAATCCTGTGGTTTGCTTTTGTTCAGATACACTTTTCTTTTCTGCCCTTGATTATCAATCATAGTAAAAGTGGTAAGATTGGGATTTTGCGTTGGATTGTAGACGATATCCGAGGTTTTATCCAGCGTACCAACTACGTGGTATTCTTTACCCGGATTTTCAAATGCTTCGTCAAAATCTGCATATGAGCTGGACTTGTTCACCGAACTCAGGATAAATCCGATGGCAACAGCAACAATAATTATAGCGATAATATGCGTTTTTTTCATTTTCAATTATTTTCTTCTTCTATCTTCTTCAGCTTTCTATCTATAGTAAACAAGTAGACAAACAAAATGATTATCAAAATGGCTACGACTGCAACTACTACATTTATCTTTCCCGATTGAAACATGGTGTTTTCCAACCAATCTGCTTGTTCCTGACCGTAAATGTGAGTCGTAGAAAGCACTAGAAACAGGAAAATTGTGTATTTGAAAGCTTTATTCATTCAGAGCCATTTTTTTAAAAGTCAATTTTGACATTCGTTCGCGTATATCGTACATCCAGTAGGAGACTCCTATCCACCCCAAGACGGCCGGATAAAAAACCAGCCGCATATTATCATCCAGATCATACTGACTAAAAGCAGGATTGCCACCTACCCCCGGATGCAATGAATCTGTCATTCTTGGCAGAACCATAACAAAGACCAGCATCATAACGAATGCAAAGATATTGTACACAGCTCCAAGTCTGGCAGCTTTTGCGTCGTCATTTACAGATGATTTTAAAACAAAGTAGGCCAGGTAGATCAAAACGGCTACTGCAGCTCCATTCAAGCGCGGATCGTTAACCCACCATGCGCCCCAGGTAAATCGAGCCCAAATACTTCCTGTAGCCAGGCCAATGAATGCAAAAATCAGCCCTACTTCGGCAGCAGCAGAAGCTCCCATATCTTTAACCAGATTTCCACCACTCAAGTATTGTATACTTCTTATGAGTGAAATAAGCATGATGAAAATCATAGCAAACCAGCTCGGAACATGGTAAAGAAGGTTCCTGATCGTTTCGTTTAAGATTGGCTGATTAGGAAAATTGAAAGATTCGTCTCCTTTTTGCGGAGAAATTTCGCAAGATGCGGTTTTATTCGGGTCACTTACCACCTCAAGACCATCTTGCAAAAATGCACTTGGTAAATAAAGGGTTCCATCAATAGCATTTGCAACATAAAGATCAAAGAAGGCCTCCTGAATCTGACCGGTAATGCTGAAGGTCGCCCTAATCTCGGTATCGCTCACTACATTCACTTCGTACGGACAGTATCTGGAATCACCATTTTCTATCCAAATTGAAACGCTCTCTCGCGCTTCAGTGAAGTGCGTATTGTATCCAGTGATCTTTACAGATGTCACTCCATTATTCAACCTGTCAGGAGATGTTGATGGAATTCCAGGAGAAAGTGGGGTTTTGAGTCCGACAACAACAGCGAGAACAACGAGAATAGCAGAAAGAATCTTCCACCAATAATGCGTCATAGAGCGAATGAATTATTCGCGCCAAAGGTACGGAAATAAAATATAAGAAAGGGCGAGAGATAGCACTGACAGAGCCAATAATTGCCAGGCGTATGTACTGTTAACAGACCAGGCTATTCCGTCTAGTGCATTCTTAGAAAATCTAATCAGGACCAGCAACAAGGGCAGTATAACAGGAAGGCCAAGTATGGCCATGAGACTCAGGTTATTATCGCTTTGAGATGCTATTGCAGCAATTAGAGTCAAAACAAAAGACAGGCCTACAGCACCTAGAAAAAGAGCGAGCGAGAAAGCCATAATATCTGGTGATTCCAGAGCTTGTGTGCCCAGCATGAAAGCGTAAATGACGGCACTGATAAAAACCATGGTGTTCAGCAGCACGCAATTGTAAATCATTTTAGCAATGACAACTGCCTGGGGGCTGGCGAGCGTAAATAAATAAATCTTTCTTCCGGTAGACTCTTGCGAAAAGCTTCTGAAAGATGCGTTGAAAGCTGCGAATAGAATAATAATCCAAAAAAGAGCATTCCAGGTTGCAAGGTTTACAATCTGCCTAAAGCCCATGTAAGCAACGAATATGGATGCTACAACATAAAGAAAAACACTGCCTATGGCGTGTCTTTGACGCCATTCCATTCTGAAATCCTTTAATAAAATAGCCTTTACTTCTTTCCACATAAAAGCGCTAAGATAGTTCAACTACTTCGTCTGGCTCAGGTATGTCAATATGATAAAAACCCTCCTTTAAAAGATATTCTCGATAAACTTCCTGAACTTGGTATCGGCCATGCACCAAAAAAAGCTTTTTAACAAGCTGTAAATTTTGGCAACTCAGGTATTCTTTCATTTCCTTGTAGTCGCCGTGGGCACTATAAGACTCAATAGAAAGCACACGCGCTTTTACCTTGTATTCGCGGCCGTAAATTTTCACGGAATCTGCTCCACTTTTAAGTTGCCCGCCTAGGGTAGATGGCTCGCAATAACCTACCATCAAAATAGTATTTCTCGGGTTTTCAATATTATTTTTTACATGGTGGAGAATTCGCCCTGCTTCAACCATTCCAGATGCGGATATGATTATACAAGGCTCCTTTAGGGTATTAATCATTTTTGAATACTTCACATCTCTGATGTAGTGCAATCCGGAAAAACCGAAAGGATTGGCATCTCTTTCCATATACTTCAAAATGGACGGACCGAAGTGTTTAACATTTCGTTTAACTATTTCAGTGGCGTTGGTGCTCAGAGGGCTATCCACAAAGACCTTGACAGGTGGAATTTTTCCTTCGGTTTCCAGTTGATCTAATGAATAAACAAGTTCTTGTGTTCTTCCAAGGCTAAAGGCAGGAATGATCAATTTGCCTTTATTCTCTACGCAGGTTTCATTAATTATTTGGAGCAAAACTTCATTAGAAGTCTGCTCATCATCGTGTAATCTATCACCGTAAGTGCTTTCTGTTATTATGTAATCAGCTTGCGGAAATACATCCCAGCCTTTTATAATCTTATGATTTTTACGACCGATATCGCCTGTATATGCGAGTTTTCTTGTATGCTTTCCTTCTTTAATTCTCAGGTTTATGCAACCGCTTCCTAAAATATGGCCCACATAGGTGAACATAAGAGCAATATTATCGTCCAGGTGGACCCATTCATTGTATGGACTTGGCTCGAATAATTCTAAAGCAGCAAGTACATCATCTATATTGTAAAGCGGCTCATTCTCGTCAAAAAGATTGTGTTTCTCACTGTATTTATGGTCGTTCATCTGTATGTAAGCAGAATCTGCAAGCATAATTTCACATAGGTCAAGAGTAGGTTGAGTGCAATAAATCGGCCCTTTGAAGCCTTCTTTAACGAGAAGTGGAATTAAGCCTGAGTGATCAATATGTGCGTGCGAAAGCACGAGGTAGTCAATCTGGCTGGCTTCGAAACCTAGATCTCGATTAGATCTACCGCGATTTCTCTCCTTACCTTGATACATTCCGCAGTCTAGTAAAATCTTAGTGCCTCCTTCAGTTTCTATGAGATGTTTTGAACCCGTAACAGTTCGGGCCGCGCCTTTAAAATGAATTTTCACTTTGTTCTAATTTCCTCTTAAAGATTGCGAACTTTGATGAAAACAAGAAAAGAAATGGACATTGTCTTCACTGAAAACGCTCCACACCCCATAGGCCCTTATAGTCAGGCTGTAAAACACAAGGATACTCTGTATATAAGTGGTCAGATCGGAATTAACCCTTCAACAGGTAAGCTCATTCAGGATACTATTCAGGCTGAAACGGAGCAAGTACTAAAGAATGTAGCGGCCATTTTGCAAGCGGAAAACCTAAGAAAGGCGAGCGTGATAAAATGTTCCATTTTTATCAGTGACATGGATCAATTCACCCAAATAAACGAAGTGTACAGCGAGTTTTTTGATGGTCATTCCCCGGCGCGAGAAACAGTTGAAGTCTCAAGATTACCGGCTGGAGCAAACGTAGAAATTTCTGTTATTGCCAGTATTTTCTAGCGCATATACTTCACGTTAACTCCGTAAAGAACAATAAAGAGTATACCGATAACACCAATAAACCCGTAAATAGAAATAGTTACAACATTAACTCCTATAATAGCTAAGGGTGCAACGACTCCTACTATTTTGGCCAGGATATACAAATAGTAGCCCTTTTTATTTAATCGAAACATCAGCACTGCTCCTAAGATGCCAAGAACACTGGTAAGCATCTCAAAAATTCCAAGCGATACTGCATTCTCAATTATAGAATTTACAGTAATCTGAAATCCGTCAATAATTTTCTGCATAAAAGCCTGTTCCTGACCTTCCATTTCATCCATGCTTTCATATAGCTGTGAAATGATCTCATTGAAGGCAGTAGTATCTAAGCTGTTATTGACAAAAATTCCAAGCAGGCTTTGTACAAAGAAATATCCCGAAACCACAAAAGTTATTATACAGAGAACTGTAAGAAAGGTGGGGCGATTCGGCTTTTGAATTTCCATGGCATCAATTGCTTCGTTGCTCATAAACTTAGGTTTTGTTTAGTGAGATTGAAATAACACATTTTACACGCTCTTGTCCAACTCATTTACACGAGCGGCATTTTTCCATGCCTTGAAACGTTCTGAGTTTCCAGACAGAACCACTTTGTATTGAGGAATACCCGTACTTTCATCCGGCTTGATCATTGCACTTTTCTTTCTGAAACCCGATTGAAAATCAATGTTAACCGGATTGAGATTTTTAGTTCTATTCTTTTCTAAGAACTCGGCGGCAGACATGCCGTCGATCTTCAATATTGTATCTCCTTCATCAAGCCCCGCAAAGTCGGCTGATGATCCCTTCTTTAAATTGAATACTTCCACCCCTTTATCGCTATTCAGCAATCTTACTCCCCAACAGCGCTCCCAGGATTTTTCAGATGGCAGGTATTGAACATCAATGCCCATATACGCAAGTGCTTCTTGAAAATAATCAAAAAGTTCACCTCTGCCATTCACGCAATCTTTATATAATTCTTTCCAGGGTGCATCAGCTAATTCTTCTAAAAGCTTCCAGTAATCCTGCTCGGAGTACCCCTGCTTTCCTCCTTTAGATTGATATAAGCGCTTCATAAAGTGGCTTAGACTTAGGTCAGAATTTTTTATCAGCCAGATATCACAGATTATGGCAAGCATAGCTCCTTCGTTGTAAATGCTAACTCTTCGGGCTGGTGTGGTGCGCCCATAACCGTCAACCCAAGTGTCTATTGAAGAGTCTGCAAGCGACAAATTTTTATAACCTTCGTTAAGGAGGTGCTTTTCTACAATGAGTGATAGCTCCTTGAGGAACTCTTCATCTGTTATAACTCCTGAGCTCCAGAGCATATAGTCGCCCATATAAGTGGTAACCCCCTCAGCAACATAACCCATTCTCGAAAAACCTGGACCTTCAAAGTTGTATGGCGTCCACTCTGCTGGCCTAAGGCTTTTAACATTCCATGTGTGGTATAATTCATGAGATGAAACACCCATAAAGTCCAGGTACTCTTTTCGCCGGGTCAGCTTTTCTGCTGGCCCATAAATTATTACTGTATTATTTTCGTGTTCCACACCGTGATAGGCCTTGTGTGGAAGCAAAAGATTCAAAAAATAATAGGATTGGACAGGAAATGAGCCAAACGATTTAATCTGGGCCTCTGAAAACAGCTTATAGTCTCTTTCTATTTCAGCCATATTTGGAACGGGCTCTCCACCAAAATGAGCATAAAAATGTATGCCTTGTACTTCGTATTCCAGAGTTTGAAGGTGTTGGCAAATCAGCACGGGAGAATCAAGAAGCTCTTGAATATTTGAGTATTCTAAAATTATAAGCCCTTCCTGTGTATTCAGTGCATTAAGACCTGAGGCCCATGACCAGGCTTTTGGATAATTAAGAGTCAAAGACCCCGGGTCGTGCTCATATCTCCTGACGTACACCAAAGAATTAACCGGGTTTATCAAAAAGATTTCTTCATCGCAGTAGGTATTGCCGGCGGTAAGGTCGTCAGCATAATAAGAGTAAGTAACTTTAATGATTCTATCTTCTCTGCAAGATATTTTCCAGGTATTTGGCGTGTCTTTGATGGCCTGAATTTCTTCATCCATATCATATACCCGGAGATTGACATACTTACGAGCAAAGTTTCCCGCTTCGTACCTTCCAGGACGCCAATAGGGTATTTGAAGGGTGTGTTTTGTGTTGGTTGATTTAAATTGATATTCAACGCGTAATAGGTGCCGAGAAGCATCTACGACTTCAATTGAATGCTGCTGTAAAGTATCCATAACCTTCAAAGTTATAACTAAATGAAAGTGTCCAAAATTCTATCCGAAGTACTTTGAGATACTTTCTACTTCGTCATGTTTTTGTTTGCTATTTTCGCAGTCTGAAAAACCACAAGAAAATGAAATACGACGTAATAATACTTGGTAGTGGACCCGGAGGTTATGTAGCTGCAATCAGGGCTTCTCAACTTGGATTTAAAACGGCTGTTGTAGAGCGGGAAGCTCTAGGCGGTATTTGTTTGAACTGGGGATGTATTCCTACCAAGGCATTACTTAAGAGTGCCAATGTATTTGAATACATGACGCATGCCGAAGACTATGGAATAAAGGTTGACAAATCTAGTGTAGATTTTGGCAGCATGATTAAAAGAAGTCGTGGAGTTGCCGACGGAATGAGCAAGGGAGTTACCTTTCTCATGAAGAAAAATAAGATAGATGTGATCATGGGTGCCGGAAAAGTAAAGCCCGGAAAGAAGATTGAAGTGAAGGACGAAAAAGGCAAGACCGAAACCTATGATGCAGACCACATAATTATCGCAACAGGTGCAAGGGCAAAAGAACTTCCGAATGTTAAAATAGACGGTGAGAAGATTATTGAATACCGCAAAGCCATGTCTATGGAAAAGCAACCCAAGAAAATGGTTGTTATGGGCAGTGGCGCCATAGGCTCTGAGTTTGCCTATTTCTATAACGCCATTGGCACCGAAGTTACGATTGTTGAATATCTTGACAATATTGTTCCGCGCGAAGATGAAGAAGTATCAAAACAACTCGGCAGAACCTTCAAGAAGAACGGAATAAAAATCATGACCAGCGCAAGCGTTGAGAAGGTTGATACTTCAGGGAGTGGTTGCAAGGTTCATGTAAAAACAAAAAAAGGGGAAGAAATACTTGACTGTGATGTTGTTCTCAGTGCCGTAGGAGTCGCTCCGAATACTGAAAATATTGGTCTTGAAGATGTGGGTATCGCCACTGATAAAGGCTTCATCAAAGTAGATGAATATTACAAAACGAACCTTCCAGGTTACTATTCAATTGGTGACTGCGTTCCCGGACCTGCTCTGGCTCACGTTGCCAGTGCGGAAGGTATTCTTTGCGTTGAGAAGATAAAGGGAATGGAAGTAGAACCGATTGATTACAATAACATTCCTAGCTGCACTTATTGCAGTCCTGAAGTAGCCAGTGTAGGAATGACAGAGGCAGATGCTAAAGAAGCAGGATATGAGATTAAAGTAGGTAAGTTTCCATTTTCTGCTTCGGGAAAAGCCAAAGCAGCAGGAGCGAGCGACGGTTTTGTGAAGCTTGTCTTTGATGCAAAGTACGGAGAGTTGCTCGGTGGACATATGATAGGCTCAAATGTAACGGAGATGATCGCTGAAATTGTTTCTATAAGGAAATTGGAAACAACCGGACATGAGATTATTAAAACGGTTCACCCCCACCCTACAATGAGCGAAGCAGTTATGGAAGCTGCCGCAGCGGCCTACGACGAAGTAATTCACCTTTAATTAAATAAGGCAAGAAAAGAAAAACCCCGCAAATCAGCGGGGTTTTTTATTATCTCAAGACGGTTATATTACCGGTTTTGACATTGTTTTCCAGATCGCAAAAATCTCGATACCTTAAAATGTACATGAATGTGTTTTCGCCTGCATCTGAGCCAGAACCTTCCGAGTACATGCCATCCCAGGTAGAGTAAATTTCATTTGTTTGATGAACGAGCTTGCCCCATCTGTCAAATATCTGTAATTCAAAATACACCAGTTCATCTCCAGTGATTTCAAATACATCATTAAACCCGTCGCTATTGGGTGTAAATACATTAGGTATTTGCAGATTAGGATCATCATCTCTAGGAATAGCAAGCAAGCTATCTACCTGGTCGCAACCAAAAATATCCAGCGCAGTGAAAGGATAGTAGCCGGATTCTTGAATTTCAACTTGAAATCCAGTTTGACCATTATCCCAAAAAACTTCTTCAACGATTTCAAATTGATCTTCAAAGAAGATGGTATTGGGTTGGCCTTCACAAATAACTCCTTCAAAAGCCAGTGGAAACTCCTGAGCGAAGTTTACTGCAGTTTCATCTGACTCTGTGCATCCGTTAAATAGCACTTCAACGGTATAATCGCCTTCCTGTGTAACTTCTAAAACAGGATCACTAGACAGTCCGTTATTCCAATCGTATATGGCATCTTCGTACTGAACTGTAGCATTTAGAAGTACCGACTCATCGTAGTAGCAGAAAAACAAAGACGGCGGGAGTTCAAAACCCAAATTTTCGTAGAACGTAAATGTAACTTCATCCACGAACTCTCGTTCGCACACAGGGTCAATCAGCACAACACTTACTGTGTATTCACCAGGCTGGTCTACAATTGTGTTGAGTGTTATATCCGATCCTACCAACTCGCCATCTATGAACCAAGAAGATGTTTCAACGGGGCCATTCGGCTCTACAGTAGCAATAGCGTTTAGTTTTTCGCATAAACCCGTTTGACTAATAGATATTTCTGGATTCAAAACAGGTGGAGCATCAAGCGTAATCGTTTCAGAAATGGTATCTGCTAAATTGCAGCTTAGCTCATCCTGTATGATAAGTTCTATAATGTATTCGCCCGGTTCATCGTAAGTATATTCAAACATAGTTTCATCAACAAGGCTATTTCCGTCTCCCATGTCCCATGTAAATGTAGCACCGCCGCTGCTTTGGTTAGCTACTCCGATCGTAAACGAATCGCACACATCCAGAATTTGCACATTGAAATCCGCCTCAATAAATGGAATGTACTCTACTTCCTGCTCTTCAACCATTTCCTGATTACAGGCATCGCTTGTAAGGGTTAGCGTTATTGTGTAAGACCCCGGTTCATCATATATATGAGTAGGATTCTCATCTGTAAGTATGGTTCCATCTCCCATGTCCCATTCGTACTCAATATCTTCGGGGCCTTGAGATGCGTCAGTTATTTGAACTTCGCCACTTTCGCAATCAACCGTGTAAGAGAATTCGGTAAAGAAATCTACCTCTGGTAAAACGGTAATTGGAATGTAAGCGGTATCTCTTACGTTACAAGACAGCGGATCAAAAACTACTAACTCAACTAAATAATCGCCTGGTTCATCATACGTTACTACCGGCTCAAAATCCGTACTGGTATCACCATTTCCAAAAGACCAATCAAAGCTTTCTCCGCTACTGAAATTCTGAAATTCTACGGTATGTGGGGCGCAGCCGGTCAAAAAGCCAGCAGCTCCTGCAACAGCGTTAACACTTTCTATTTCAAAATCTATTTTGAAAACACCGATGTCCCAACTCGTAGACTGACCAGTTGCCCAAGCATTATCAGTCGTATTGAATCCGCCTCCCGAGCATACACCCTGATAGACTATACCCTGTTTATCAAATCTGCTAGTACCGCCGTCAACATGGCCTTCTGTATAGTAGGTTCCATATTCAACATCCGCCATGTTTGGAGTAAAAACTCCTACAAAAAAACCACCGTTTTGAAAAAGGGCGTCTTCAGTAGCGTTAAAACCGTTGGCACCATAGGCGCTGGTGTAAACATTATTACAAAGGTCTACCATGAAGGCTACTGGAGTTCCATTTGCTCCAGAACCCTGATTTGAAAGGTAACTTGTTACTTGAAGCTCAGACAGATCTTCAGTTAGCTTATGAACACATAGGCCACCCGGGGTATTCCCCCATATGCCTTCTGTAACTTCCCATGCACTCTGAGTAAGCATATAGACCCAAACATCGTCGTTGTTATCGAGATCCATGAAATAGCAGACATCTGAACCTGACTCTCCTAAAAATGTGCTTTCAATTAATTGCTCACCATTTTCAGAAAGATGAACTATAAAACCATCTCTTTGTCCCCCAATAAATTCTTCCTGATAAGCTCCCGGGGTGGTAATAAACTCTTCAATTCCATCGCCCTGAACAGCTCCGCAAATGTAGACGGTTTGATCATCCTTGATTTTAATTCCATAAGCCATGTCACCACCTTCAGAACCAACGAAAGTTGACCAAATCAATTCGCTTAAATCCGCAGATAGTTTCATTACTACGGCATCCTGCCCTTCGTTCTTCTCTTCTTGGAAAACGCCTGAGGTGATCGGAAATTCTGGAGACATGGTGCAACTTGCCAGATAAACTTCTCCATTGAGATTGAGATTTATTTCTCCTCTTAAATTATCGTAGCCAGCAGCTGCCAGCATATTATTCGCATCGTCTAAGCTACCACCAAGAAGAGTTGATCCAACCAATTCAGATCCATCAGCACTCAGGCCAGTTATAAAAATATCCAGGCCGCCGCCAGCTTCTTGTTGAAAGGCATTATTGCTTACCGGGAAGTCGGTAGATGTCGTGTTACCATATACGTACAACTCTTCATTACCATTTACTATAGAAGATATTGGAAGGTCACCTCCGCTCCCTCCGATAAAAGATGCGTAAATAAGGTCAGAGCCATCGGGGGTCAACTTGCTTACAGCTACATCTGTTCCACCGCCACCGTACAATTCCTGAAAAGACCCTTCATCAGTTGGGTACTCTGAATTAAACGATCGGGCATGTGTGTAAATATTTCCCGCCAGATCAAAACTCGCACCGTGGCCAAAATTGGCCCCTCCAGATCCAGTTCCAGAGAGTGTTGAAGCTACAAGCACGGGATCTATAACCAGTGGAAAGGCAGTATCGTATCCATAGGGGAATAAAAAACCTATTCCATCTTCTGTATCGATGTACTCGCAATATACCGTAACGCGCTCGCCGTTTATAATCTGGTAACTTACAGGTATTGACTCTACAATCTCTCCGATAGAAGTTACAAGTGTTAAAGCTTGTGGACTGAATTTTACTCGGTCAAGCCCGGAATAATTTAGCATTATCTGTTTGTGGTCTGCACCCGGATCTACGGTAAAATCGTACTTGAATGAACCCTGCCCTCCATAGGCATGCAGGTGAATTCCAGGGTATATGTTTTCAGCCTTCAACCCTTCATAAATTGGCAGTTTACTTACCCATTTAGAAGGATCGTTTCCGAGAAAATAGTTGTGATACCCGCTCTTTTTATCAGCGCCATAATAATCAATTTCATCTGAGCCGATAAAATTTAAGGAAAAGGCATGCTTATTTATGACTTCACCTGTATGATCTTCACCTTCGTGGTCATGCGGAATATCTTCAGAGTAAACAAAGGTAAAACCTTCGTTATGTGCGAAAAGTGTCAGGTTTCCAAATTGGGATTTATATTGAAAGTCTCCATTCCATTGCCCTCCGTTTGGAATGTAAGTGGGATGGGAATGAGAGTGAGCATGTGATTCTGAGTGTGGCTCAGTAGAAGCATGGCCATGAAATGAAAGAAATAATGTCCAATACAGAAGGGGACCAGTGAGGAGAAGTCGCAAGAATTTCATTTGGTTCTAAAGTTGATTATAAAAGGTAAGGCAAATAATTGACGGCATCAGCCAACCAAAGTTGTATCAATATAGGAATTTTGAGTTTTTCACCGCCTGCCTAGAATTCTTAGACGGAGTAAAGAGTGAAAGCACTGTCTCGACAGGAATAGCTCGTTAGCTTAATACAAGATACGGCAAAGTTAAATTTCTAGATATCGTAGAATATTTGGATGATATCTTGAAAGTAATTCTTCTACTTCATTGAAAAAGGAGTCTAGTAGGTGTTTATAAAGACATATTGAGCAATGATTTTCAAGCTCTCTAAACACCACTTGAATACTTTCCGGAAATTGCCATTTCATAATCTTTATCAATTACGGAACATATCTGCCTTACAAAAAGTCTTCCTTTCTCCGTGATTGAAATTGAATCGTTGCCTATCTCCAGCAGTCCTTCCTCCTTAAAACCAACCAATTCAGGCAACTTATATCTCATGTAGTTCACTTCTTTAGGGTGGCCACAATACCATGAAGTTCTGTGTTTGCACGTCAAATTTAGAATATGCCTTCTGATAAAGGTATCTTCTTCATTGTGCAGGTGGCCTTTAACAATGGGTATGTTTCCTGACTTAACTCCTTCAATGTAGGGCTCCACAGCTTTGGCATTTTGAGAAAAGCCAGTCCCAATATCGCTGATAGATGAAACACCTAACCCAATTTGATAAGGAGTTCGCAAGTCTGAAAAGCCCATGAAGTTTCTGTGCATCTTGCCCTGCTCGTATGATTTGTACAGAGAATCTTCAGGAAGTGCGAAATGATCAAAACCAATTGACTTATATCCTCCTGCCAGTAACAAATCTCTTCCGCGGCTAAATAATTTCAATTTGAGCTTTGGGTCTGGGAGGTCTTTTTCGCTGTAAGCCCGTTGACCGGGTTTCATCCAGGGCACATGCGCATAGCTGTAGAAGGCTATTCTATCGGGTTTCATTTCTAAAACCTTTTCTACTGCCTCTTCAATGCCTATTAACCTTTGAAAAGGGAGACCATAAACCAAATCAAAATTTATAGATCGGTAATCCAGATATCTTGCCTGGTTTACAACTCTCTGGATATCTTCCGTTGACTGAAATCTGTTTATGGCTTTTTGAACTTTTGGGTCAAAATCCTGAACACCCAGGCTCAGCCTGTCAAAACCAATAGCCCTTAATCTTCTTAGATGCTCTAGAGTTGTATTAGCCGGATGTGCTTCAAAGCTAAAAGATGCATCCTCAGCAACATTGCATCGAGAAGTTATTCCTTCTACAAGCCTTACCAGATTGTCTGCTGAAAAGAAAGTGGGAGTTCCTCCGCCTAGATGTATTTCTCTGATTTTTGGTTTTTCGGTGAAGTAAGAAGATAGTAGACTCCACTCTTTGAGAACCGCATTTACATAGGGCTCTTCTACTGCGTGATTCACCGTAATTCTCGTATTACATCCGCAATAGGTGCATAAGCTTTCGCAATAAGGAAGATGTATGTAAATAGAAACTCCTTCTTTATTGGCCGTGGAAAATCCTTCTTTCAATCTATTTAGATAGACAAACTTGTCAAAACTTTTCGTTCTCCAGTTGGGAACCGTTGGGTAGCTGGTGTACCTTGGTACAGGTACATTGTATTTCTTGATTAGTTGATTCATGGTGCACATTCTTGGCTTGATGATACCACTTGTTCAAGCTCCGGGCTCAAATACGGAATGCCTAATCCAAGGCCGCGGAGAATAAAAAGAATAGCAAAAACAGTAACTAAAATCGGAACTACTTTTCTCAGTTGAGATCTGAAACTAACTCCCATTTTTTGTCCGGTTACGGCAATTCCCAATAATGCAGGGACTGTACCCAATCCAAAAACCACCATAAAAAGAGCTCCCAGAAAGGGATCGTAGGTAGCCATAGATGCAGCAATGGCGACGTAAACAAGTCCGCAAGGCAATAAACCGTTGAAGAATCCCAACCCCAAGAGTGCACCTGTGCGATTTGACTTTAACATTTTGGCCATATGGCCGGTCATTTTCGATTGGAAACGCACTATGAATCCTCCAACTTTCAAAAAGCCAAATAGCCTGGGGAACCAAACATACAGAAGCATAAAAATTCCGACGCTCAAGGATAGGAATTGTTGGAGACCGGCCATATCAAGACCGTAGCCCAGCACTCCGAAAAGAAAACCGATTAATGCGTAAGAACTCAATCTACCAACATGATAACTGGCGTATGCAAATGATTTCTGAAAAGAATCTCCCTGACCAATAGGAACTGACATAGCGATGGGCCCGCACATACCCACGCAGTGCAGACTACCGGCTAATCCTATAATCAAGGCAGGAAATATCATCAGAGTAGAATATCTTTTTCGCGGTAAAAGGGAACACCATCTATTTCAAAATCCAGGCTAACAGTGTAAACGCCCTGCTTGCCTTTAGGCTTTATGATCATTCCGCCCGATTCGTCGAGATTCAGTCCGATACTCTCATCCAAAGACGAATCATCAGGTTTATACAGATTCACAATTCCCTTAGTATTCTGTGGGGCTTCGATTCCCTTTACCATAATTATCAATTCTCCATTGGAAGGTGTTATCTGGACATCCAGTCCTGCATCTCCCAGGTTTCTGCTTGCTTCAATTCTTTTTTGAACCTGAAGTTCCTGTTCGTAGTAATCCTGGGTAACCAATTCGTGGTCTTCCTGCATACTGAGTACTAGCATGAAAATCATAAATCCTACAAACAAAGTGTAAACTATCGCAATCTTATGTCCCCAATTTAATTTCATATCTAAAGTGGCCCTGCCATTTTAATTTTTACTTTTTCAATTATCTCTCCTTTTGCATTAAAAATTCCCAGCTCAGTCTTCAGGGATCCAAGTTCAAAATCTTCGGGCGGTGCTGAAAGGAAAAAGGCTCCTTCCGCGACTTCTTGCATCTTCAACTCCTGAACACGTCCAATCATCTTAATCTTGTAATCATCATCAAGCGGTTTGAGCGTAAAATCCAGGTCGTAATTGGTTTTGTTGATAATCTTGTAGTTGTAGAGGTTAGAGATTGTACCATCCTCATTTGTCTGATAAATCATACCCGGAGTTCTTAAAATGGTTGCTTCAACTTCCGTTCGGGTTATAAGTAAAGTGGCAAGAATTCCAATTAAAACCGCAAGTAAGATCGTGTAGGCCTTTGCCCGGGTACTTAATTTAAACGGATCTCTGGTTTGAATTTGCTCTTCACTTGTGTATCTAATTAAACCTGTTGGAAGATTTACAGCTTCCATCATTTCGTCGCAGGCATCAATGCAAGCCGTGCAATTCACGCACTCTAGCTGAGTTCCATTTCTAATATCAATTCCCGTTGGACAAACATGCACGCAATGTCCACAGTCAATACAATCGCCTTTTCCAACTTCATCTCTCTCTTCATTTTTACGAAATTTTCCGCGTTGTTCACCCCGTACGTGATCGTAGGCTACAATAACCGATTGTCGGTCAAGTAATACGCCTTGTAATCGTCCGTACGGACAAACCGTGGTGCAAACCTGTTCTCTGAATTTTGCAAATACTCCATAAAACACAAGCGAGAATATAGTTATAGCTCCCAGGCCGGCAAGATGCTCCTCAGGTGGATCTGTTATTATCTCCAATAGTGCATTGCTTCCAATGATGTATGCCAGAAATGTATTGGCTATGAGAAACGAAATAATAAGAAAGATTACGTGCTTGAGTGTTTTCTTACGAATCTTTTCAGCATTCCATGGCATCTTGGTAAGCTTCATCTGCTGTTTCCAATCTCCTTCAATGGCATATTCAATCTTTCTGAACACCCCTTCCATGAAAATAGTCTGCGGACAAACCCACCCACAAAACAACCTTCCGTATACCACAGTAAAAAGGGTGATAAAAAGCACCAGTATGATCATTCCAATTACAAAGAGGTGAAAATCCTGCGGCCAGAAGATCTGCCCAAATAAGATGAATTTTCGCTCTATTAGATTGAATTGAAGCAGGGGTTGTCCTCCAATTCTGATAAAAGGTCCGCTGAAGAGAAAGGCCAGCAAAAATGCGCTGACCCAGTTTCTCGCTTTGGTAAACTTTCCCTTCGGTTTCTTTGGATAGATCCACTTCCTGTTTCCACTCTCATCTATAGTGGAGAGTGAATCTCTAAAACTCTTCTCTTCTTTCTCTTCTATGGATTCTTTCATTTTAGTGCCGCAGTGGCTTCTTCAGAATCTCCTTCAGATTCCATTTCATCCATTTCAGGAGATTCAGTTTTTGTAGTATCAGCAGGTGCTCCTTCTTCTGGTGTGTAAAGATCGCCTTGAGGCTCCTTCGGATTGGCCGGAGTGGTACCCTCTAAGGTTTTTATATAACTGGAAACCTGTGCCATTTGTACCGGTCTAAGTTGAGATTCCCAGGAAATCATACCTTTTGTGGGTACACCGTATTTAACTGTCTTAAAAATGTCTTGGATAGAGCCGCCGTGAATCCAGTATTGATCAGTCAGGTTAGGGCCAACTCCACCACCTCCGTCAGCCGCATGGCATTGCTGGCAGAGTTCAGTAAAGATTGCTTTTCCTGTTTTCAAATCTGAAGCATCCGCTAAAAACTCTACTGTATTTTCGTCTACAAGATTCTTAGCCTGCGCAAGATAAGCCTGCCTATCAGCTTCAGCTTGTTCAACCTCAGCTATATACTGTTCTTCCTGCGACATTCCATAAGGAAGGACATGGTAATATATTAGGTAAACGAAGGCAAAGATGATGCTCACGTAAAACATCCATACCCACCATGGTGGTAAGTTGTTGTCTAGCTCGCGAATACCATCGTATTCGTGGTCTGTCATTACTTCGTGCTCGCGCTCTATTGGAACTGCATCTGTTAGAACATGCATAAAAGAGCTTTCTTCAGACTTTTCTGCTTGTGCTTCTACTGTTTTTTCCTCCAACTCGGGCATGAGCATCCCGATTGTTTTTCTAAGCATTCTTGTCATGTAGATAAAGATTCCCAAAAGGAGGATATTCAACATAAGAAGCATAACCGTATTGGGGTCTTTAAAAAACGAAGGGTACTCAGCAACTTCTGCCCTTTCTTGTGCATGGGCAAGTGTTGAAAGACCTACGAAACCAACCAAAAGAGCGAGACCTTTCAGGTTCTGAGAATCGCGTAATTTGAAAATTTTGACAAAAAACTCCGAGTTAGAAGTTATTCGCTTCAGAATTCCTGCTACTGCCAGAATAGCTATGAGTTGAACAATTGCTACGATGGCCAGGGCCATGTTCGGGCCATCCCAAATGCTGGGTTGAACCGGCTCAGCAGCCTGAGCCAAAACTTGAGTAGTGGAAAAGGTTAATGTGGCAACAATGAGCAGTTTATTCATTTTCATGGCCTCGTGTTTTGATAGGTTCTGAATCTTGTAGGGGTAAAGCACTGATTTCTTCTATGCTGCTTTTCTTGATTCGCATTACATAAATGATCAAACCCACAAAAAAGCTAAAGAAGATGATGAAGGATATCAGAGGGAACACCTCCACTCCTACGATAGTCTCCATATTGTGTTTAATGAATTTTAGCATGACTTATTCTTTTTCTGCAGTTTGATCTTCCAATTTTATATCAGTTCCCAAACGCTGCAAATATGCAATCAGGGCAACAAGTTCTGTGTTGGGTTCTGCCTGAATATTGTCTCCTGCAAGGCTCTTGACTATTTGCGCTTGCTGGGCTACAACATCTTGATTTGCAATTTTTTCATAGCCTTCCTGATAAGGCACTCCAAGTGTACGCATTGCATTAATCTTGGCTTGGGTGGTAGAAGTGTCTATTTCTGTAACAGCGAGCCACTTGTAGACAGGCATCAGAGAACCAGGAGACATTCTGGATGGCTCAATCATGTGATTGTAATGCCAGCTGTCAGGGTACTTACCTCCAACTCTATGAAGGTCCGGGCCGGTTCGTTTAGACCCCCAAAGAAATGGATGATCATAAACGAATTCACCTGATTTGGAGTACTCTCCGTATCTCTCCGTTTCATGCCTGAAAGGCCGCACCATCTGAGAGTGGCAATTGTTACATCCCTCCTGGATATATACATCTCTACCGTGTAATTCAAGTGGAGTGTATGGTTTAACCGATGCAATTGTTGGTACGTTAGATTTAACAAGGAATGTGGGAACCATTTCAATGACACCACCGATCAGAATAACTACCAGAGAAAGCACCAATAACTGAACGGGCTTGCGCTCAATAGGTCTGTGCCAGTGCTCTTTGCCGTGTGATTTGTAAACCTTTTCCAGTGCAGGAGCTTCTGCTGCTTCGTCTTTCACGAAGCTACCAGCCTTAACCGTTTTCACGATGTTGTATATCATTACAATTGTACCTGCCAGGTAAAGCGTTCCACCGATGGCTCTCATCAAATACATCGGGATTAATTGAGTAACCGTTTCAAGGAAGTTTGGATATACCAGGAATCCATCTCTTGAAAATTCCTGCCACATAGCCCACTGAGTAAATCCAGCCCAATACAATGGCAAGGCGTAGAAAAGAATTCCGAGTGTACCAATCCAGAAGTGAATATTGGCAAGTTTAATGGAGTAAAGCTTTACATTAAATAGTTTAGGAACCAACCAGTAAAGCATACCAAATGTCAGGAATCCATTCCATCCCAATCCACCAATGTGAACATGGGCAATGGTCCAGTCAGTGAAGTGGCTAATGGCGTTGATGCTTTTGATAGAAAGCATGGGCCCTTCAAAGGTTGACATACCATAAGCGGTAACGGCAACCACCATGAACTTTAGTGTTGGATCTTCTCTTACTTTATCCCACGCACCCCTCAGTGTGAGCAGTCCGTTAAGCATACCACCCCAGCTTGGTGCAATCAGCATGATTGAGAAAACTGTACCTAAACTCTGAGCCCAATCGGGAAGTGAAGTATATAATAAGTGGTGAGGACCTGCCCAGATATAAATGAAAATCAGGGCCCAAAAGTGAATGATTGAAAGTCTGTAAGAATATACGGGTCTGTTAGCCGCTTTTGGAATGAAGTAATACATCAAACCGAGGTATGGAGTCGTTAGGAAGAATGCAACTGCGTTGTGACCATACCACCACTGAACAAGTGCATCTTGCACACCGGCGTACCAGCTATAAGACTTCAAAAATGAAATAGGGAGTTCAAAAGAGTTAACGATATGCAGAACAGCTACCGTTACGAAGGTGGCTATATAAAACCAAATCGCCACGTAAAGGTGGCGTTCTCTTCTTTTGACGATTGTCATCATCATATTTAATCCAAATACAACCCAAATTAGTGCAATGGCAATATCAATAGGCCATTCAAGTTCGGCGTATTCTTTAGAAGTGGTAATACCAAACGGAAGGGTTAGTGCTGCAGAGACAATAATTAACTGCCAGCCCCAGAAATTAATTCTAGAAAGCGCATCGCTCCACATTCTTGTTTTGAGCAAGCGCTGAAGAGAATAATACACTCCGGTAAAAATTCCATTACCTACAAATGCAAAAATAATTGCATTGGTATGTAGGGGCCGAATCCGTCCGAAAGTGGTGTATGGCAGATCCATGGAAAGCCATGGAAAAACCATTTGAAAAGCAGCATAAAGGCCCACAAGCATACCCACAACTGCCCATACAACAGTGGCGTATGCAAACATCTTAACGATTTGATTATCGTAGTAAAACTTCTCAATCTTCATTACTCTTTATTTGAGTTTGTATTTTGTTTAGCATTTGAATCGTCTTCGAAAAGCATTCTCACGGAGGGGGTAAAGTCGTCATCGTACTGTTTCGTTCTAACTGCCCATATAAACCCCAGTAAGAACCCTATGGCTACCAGCAGGCTTATTCCAATAAGTACAAAAATTGCTTCCACTTCTTAAAATTTACATGCAAATTACGCTCATGATGCGCGTCATTTTCATGACTCCCGTCACTTCAAAACCTGATTTTTATCAGTTTTTGCTAGGTCGCTCGTTTTAAATAATTTATTGAATTGAAAATGCGTTCCAAGTGATACAAAAAGCACTACAGTGACGGAGCTCAGGGGCATCAAAATTGCAGCGATAACTGGCGTAAGCAAGCCCTGGACGGCAAAGAAAAGCCCGACACCATTATAGAGAAAAGAGAAAACAAAACTCCACTTGACAATCCGCAAACTGGCTTTTGAATAATCAAAAAGCTTATTCAAAGCGCTGAAGTTTTCAGAACTCAGTATTGCATCAGATGCGGGGGTAAATCTAAAAATATCATCAGCAACAGAAATTCCAAAGTCGCTTGCCTTCAGGGCAGCAGCATCATTTAATCCGTCGCCAATCATAGCCGTTTTGCCAGACTGATTCAGCTTCTTTACTATCTCGGCCTTTTCGTGGGGGAGCTTTTTAAAATAGATTCCTGATTTCTGTCCAAACAAGCTCTCCATCCTTCTCCGCTCGCCATCGCTGTCTCCTGAAATGAGAAAGAGCCTGAACTTCTTCTTTAGGTCGCTAATCAGCTCAGAAAGACCATCGTGATAATTCTTGTCAACCAAAAAAAAGCCTTTTACCGTACCGTTGAAGGAGTAAAAAACCTTGCTGCTAAGTTCTTCCGAATCTGGAGATTCTAGATTCATGAACTGAGCCGAACCGAGCTTCACTATGCAACTGGAATAGCGAGCCCAAATACCTTTTCCGGGATGCTCTTTAAATTCTGAAACACGAGCTTCTTCAGACCGATTATTTTCAGATATTTCTCCGTGAATATGTCTACTCAGTGGGTGGGCAGATTCTTTCGTAAGAGCAATTATAGCCTGAAGGTCTAAATCATTGAGTTCATCTCCCAACCATTTGATGTTGGTATTGCCTTTTCTAGTCAGCGTGCCTGTTTTGTCAAAAACAATCTGATCGATGTCAGCCATTCTTGTCAGAGCATGTGTGTTCTTTAGGTAGAAACCTTTTCTACCCATGAGCCTGATGGCATTTCCGAAAGCAAAGGGAAAACTCAAAGCCAATGCACATGGGCAGGCTACAATCAGGACAGCACTTACGGCATTAAGCATGACAGATTGATCAACAATGGCCCAATAAATTCCGGCTAGAAGAGCTATCCCAACAACTGCCCAGGTGAATTTCTTACCCACTTTATCAGCGAGGGTCTCCAAATCGTTTTCAATTGACTGATCGTCTTTATTCCACAGTGAAGTTAGGTAGCTTTGATCTACCGGTTTCAAGGCTTTTAGTACCAACCGGGGCCCTCTCTGCCGCCCCCCGGCATATAGTTTTTTACCTTGCTCAACACGAACAGGGTCAGACTCTCCTGTTACAAAACTGTAATCTATTTCAGCCTGTCCGGAAATTAATTCTGCATCTGTTGGAATTAGCTCGCCACTTCTTATAATGAATTGATCATTAACCTGAAGTTTTTCAATGGGTATTGACTCTTCTTCCTCTGCGCTGAACTTCTGCACAGCAATCGGAAAATACGATCGGTAATCTCTTTCAAATGATAAATTCTGATAGGTGCGTTGCTGAATCCACTTACCTATAAGTAAGAAAAATATGAGAGCCGATAGGCTATCCATATATCCTCCTCCCCCTTCGATAAATATTTCATAGGTGCTTCTTACAAACAAAGCAAGAATTCCTAAGGTAATCGGAACATCCATATTTATCTGTCGCCTTTTGGCCACACGCAGGGCAGAAAGGATGTAATCGCGTGCCGAAAAAAACAAGACCGGTAACACGAGTGTGAAATTCATAATTCCGAAGAAAAGTCGATAATTACTCGAGACGCTCTGCTTACCTGATAAGTACTCAGGAAAACTAAGGAGCATAATGTTTCCGAAACAAAACCCGGCCACGCCAATTTGGTAAATCAGTGTTTTTGACGTTTTGGTCTTCTTTTTTGATGTATCCTTGAGATTAAGCTCGGGCTCATATCCAATGGATGCAAGCTGCTCAACCAATTGTCTGAGGGTAAGTTCTTGAGGATTATAAGAAAATGCAGCTTCCAGTTTAACGAAGTTAACCCGTGACTCTATAACTCCTGGAACCAGCTTCCTGAAATTTTCAATTAACCAGATACAGGAAGCACAGTGCATGGCAGGTAACCTGAACTTCACCTTTACAAGTGTTTCACTTGAGAAGGAAACGAGCTTTTCTGCAATAGCATCATTGTCTAGGTAAGCAAAACTTTCATTTCTCGGGGCCTTGAGTTTTTTAATTCCCGGCGTCTCTGCATATTGATAATAATCGCCTAAATCACAGCTCTGCAATAACTCAAAGACACTTTTGCAACCGTGACAACAAAATGTCTTTTCCTGAAATTCTACCGTCTCATTATCGCAGAGATCGCCGCAATGAAAACAGGTAGTTTGTGTCTGAATGGCCTTCATGATCTATCTCAACTAATCGGCCGGCAGAAATATGGATGAGCTCTCGTCAAAAAAAGGTTTAAAAGAACTGTGTTCGCCGTATTGTGAAAGTAAAAATCCAATGGAGCCAATAACCAGGGTTCGGTCGCTATACTCTATAGGTTTTAAAATCTTATCAGTTAAATGCCCTCTTACTTTAAGTACACCAATATTTTGAGCGTATTGTCTTAAATATTCTAAAAGCAATGACTCTCGGCTGAGCATTTGCTCATATTCTCCATAATTTTGATTGGATATGATTGTTATATCCAGGTTGCTCAACTGACTAGAAAAAATTTGGGCAAATTGCTTGATCGCCATAATCGCTTCTTTAGAGCCATCCATAAAGAAGAGTACGTTATCTATGTGGACGAAATCTTCCGGCAACACCATCATAGCGCAAGAAACTTCTTCCAAATCACCACTGAGACGCAGGTGCCTTAGGGCCTTCTTATCAATAATTAAAAGGTCAGAATAGGCAGTAAAATTCTCAAGCTCTTCGTAAATATTTGAAGTTATGTGATGGATTTTAACATCGATCTCCTCCTTTTCGCAAAACATGGAAACCCTATCGAGCAAACCATCAATTTGTGGAGAATCATTCAACCCGTTCAAAATGCAGAGCACAAGCCGAATATTCTCTCCATGCAGGTTTCTGGCCATAAAGTTCAGCAGACCGGCCTCCCTAATTTCCGGGGTAAGTGCTATTAATATATTCTTGTTATTCATTCCATTAGCCTAACAAGTACGAATTACTTGAAAATCAACAAGGCTAAGAATGACCAAAGTCAGACCAAAAACTGATAATTATCAGTTATTTACTGTCTGGCAGCGTGGATCAAGCCGTCTGTATCCTTAATTTTAATTTTCCTCCCTGAAGATGTTATCAGGTTGTCTTTTTTGAATTGGTTTAGCAGTCTGATCAGCGATTCAGTAGCTGTACCGACAATATTTGCCAAATCTTCGCGCGTGAGATTAATCTCAATATCGCCTTCCATACCCTGCTCTACTCCATATGTGTCTTTCAGCATGATAAGCGTAAGTGCCAGCCGCTGACGAACACTCCTCTGAGCCATTTCAGTCATTCGCGCAGAAATCTCTTCGTGCTCAGAGCAGACTGCTTTCAGCAGATCCATGTAGAATTTAGATCCCGGTTCTAAGAGCTTCAGAAAATCTTCTTTCGGAATAAAACAAACCACACAGTCTTCAAGGGCTTGAGCACTATGGGCATAGTGTTGTTCTGAAATTAATGCTTTATAGCCCAGCAAATCGCCTCCACTCGAGACTTTTATAATTTGCTCTTTTCCGTCCAAACCGTGCCGAAACACCTTAATCGTTCCGCTATTGACGCAGAAAACGCCAAGCGGGCGGGTACCTTCGTGAAATAAAACCTGGCCCTTCCTGTAGCGCGTGCAGGTTCTGTTTTCTTCAATTACTTTTCTCTCTTCTCCTGTAAGCGATTTTAATAAAGAGCGATGTTGAGATTTACAAAACTCGCACCCTATTCCTTGCTCAATAGAACTTTTGTCTTCGCTAATCTTCACTGATAAAATTGTTGCTACAAATTTATAGAACTCTAATATAAAAATATATCATAACCGTTGAAAGCTCTGTTCCTAAAATAAGATTTAGTAGTATTGGTCTTAGCAATTGAACAAGAAATGCAAAAACAATTTAAAACGGTCTTGATTCTGGCCATGGTACTGACTCTATCAGCAGGAGCAGCATTAGGACAAAGCAACTTCAGAGATATATCCTTCCGGGAAGCGGTTTCAGAAGCAAATAAAGAGGCGAAGCTTCTCTTCGTTGATGCCTACACGGATTGGTGTGGATGGTGTAAAGTAATGGACCGGGAAACCTTCAGCACTGAAGAAATAGGGGAATTTATGAATGAAAAGTTCGTGAGTATAAAAATTAATATGGAAGAAGGTTTTGGAATTGATCTCGCCATGAAATACCGCGTTTCTTCTTATCCGCATTATTTGATTTTCGATAAGTCGGGGCAGCTATTAGCCACATTCGGGGGGTATCTTGAACCACAACCTTTTGAAGAAAAAGTTAATACTGTTCTTCTCCCTGAGAATCACTTACCACCTCTTGAGAACCCAATGAACTTTGATCTGGGTTTCCCTGATTTTTATCGGAACTCGTTTAAGAAAAGACAGGAGCGGTCTTACCCTTCTGCCGAAGAATTAGTGGCCTACCTTGATGAGCACACCGATGTTACAGATATTGCCACCTGGGGTGTGGTTTACCGCTTTGTTAACGATGGACCCTACGTAGAGAAGATTGTTGCAAATAAAGATGCTCTCATTGATAAATACGGGCGAGAAGATGTGATAGCCAAACTTTCCAGGATCGTATTTACCGAAGTAAAGGCAGCCATAAAAAGTGAGGATGAAGGTGCTTTTAGGGCTGCACTTCAATCAGCAGACAAATTATTGGGCGAAGATGCCGAAGAATACAAGCTTCGGTATAGATTGTATTACTACCAAATGACCAATCAGTGGGATGAGTATGCCGAACTCGGAAGTAGTCTCGCTAATGATAATCTGAAAAATAATGCAGCCAGTCTGAACCAGATCGCATGGACTCTGTATGAAAAATGCGATGCAACCGAACCCATCCAGCTTGCTCATGATTGGATGCAAGTTCTGGTTGAAGCATTACCGGAGTATGCATATCTAGATACCTATGCAGCAACCCTTTACAAGCTGGGCAAAAAGGATGAAGCCTTAAATGCAGCAAATAAAGCCATAGAAATTGCCAAAGAAACAGATCAGGATTTCGAAGGGACCACAGAACTGATCAATAAGATTAACGCGCTTTAAGTAAAGAAAACTACGATGTAAATATCGGAGGTTTCCTCTATTAATTTTTCATCTTTTCAGGCTTAACCGGTTGTTTAAAATATTCCGGTTGAACTAATTCTTCTTTACCAAGATATGTCCAGTGGATTTTATCACCAAATTCTTGCATAACCAGATTTACATCTTTCAGCTTAGTTTCAAGAACTCTGGATGTAAAAGTGTCCATATTCTCCCAGCCACCATTCATTTCATTAATTCCCAGTGACATAGAAATAGAACTATTGGTTTGCTGGCCCATAAAATACCCAGTCAGATATTCTTGTTTTTTTCCTTCCAGTTCCTTCTTCTCAAAACCTTCAGTCTTTACCTTATTTACCTCGTTTACCATTACTTCCAAACTCGCTTTAGGGTCAGTGGTTGAAATGTAAATCTCGTTTGTGGGTCTTGCCATGTAGCCTGTTGAGTACGCTGCCGGCGCGTAGGAAAGGCTTCGTTTTGTTCTCAACTCTTCAAAGAAGCGGTCGCCAAGAATACTCATTGCCAGAGAATTGTATGTAGACTCATCCGTACCCTTTTTCGGAGCACTGAATACACCCTGGATGTAGTTGGTTTCGATATCGCGATCTTCCACAAAAACACCTTCTTCTACCCCTTCTTCAACATGGATCCTCTGAGGTTCAGAACCCTCCGGTAACTTAGCCAGTGATGACTCAACCTTCGCTTTGAGATCTTCTTTTGTAATATTTCCAACAACCACTAAAAAAGCGTTCTTCCGAGTAACAATGTCTTCGTAATGAGATTTTACTTGAGCCATTTCGAGCGACTCTAAAGACTCCGGGTTTCCAGATGGTATTTTTTCGTAGTCTGAACCTTCCCATGTATTACTCATACTCAATCTATCAAGTTGAACATCTGGATTAGTTGTTGATTGCTTAGAAGCCGTAACTAATTGTTGTTTCAGAATGTTAAATTCATCCTGTCTAAAGGCCGGATTAGTTATGGCAGCGGCAAATATTTTCCAGGATTCATCCCAATACATTTTCACGCAATTTAATGACATATGAGAGTAGTCATATCCTGAATTTGAACTCAAGCTGGCCCCTACCCCTTCTGAAGCTGCATCAAATTCTGACTTTGTCATATTCTGTGGGCCGGAAGTCATAACCAGTGAGAGTGCTAAACTCTCTATACCTTCGTTGGCTTTTGAATAATTTGCAGTACCACCTTGCACAAAAAGTCGTGCTGAAACGGTGCCTTTAACAGAGTTTCTGAGAATGACTTTCAAGCCATTTACTTCAAACTCTTCAGTTTTTGGCCCTTCATCTGCCCGGCTTGAGAACCCGAGACAAATTAATAGGACTAAGGCTAATATTGATTTCAGATTTTTCATTTTCATCTTACATTGAGATTGGATTGATTTCATCAATTGCCATAGATTCTTTCATTATAGGAGACAGAAGTATGCCAGTTACATTGGGCTGGCCCTTGATATACTTCCGAACGTAATCCTGAATATCTTCACGACTTACCTTTTTCAGATTATCTACATAATTAACGTAATAATCAATATTGGCTGAAGCCCACCAGAATGTGATGGAGTGTACAAAATTAGATGTAGCTTCTCTGGAATAGATGTCAGATATGGCCAATTGATTTTTGGCAGCTTCCATCTGTTCGTCCGTAAAATATTCCGGTGAGTCCCAAAGAGAGATTTCCTCTTCTAGTGCGGCAACTGCCTCTTCCATTCTCTGCGGATTTGGGACAAAAATTAATTGAATGGGGCCGACGTGCTTTAGAGTTTGATATCCGCCACCAACCTGATAAGCCAGGCCTGTTTCAACGAGATTCTTCTGAAGTCTATTAGACTGGAGTCCAAGAATTGTATGAAATACATCTGCTGCGTAGGTGGCTTCTACATCATCCATGGAAGATGGCCCATGAAGAGAGATCATGTATATCGGCACTTGAGCGTTCTCATTCAGCGTAATAAAAGATTCCGATTGTTTAAGTGGCTCAAACTCCGGGATGGGATACTTTTCAAAAATTTCGAAATTACTCGGCTCCCA
>Ga0207419_1000036_pt1 | contig 94554 bp, 76 predicted proteins | sample ElkSloMetagenome_4_FD_184723 | JGI IMG/M metagenome (GOLD analysis project Ga0207419, IMG submission 184723) | Hot spring microbial communities from Elkhorn Slough, Monterey Bay, USA - MD2A (version 2) | ecosystem: Environmental > Aquatic > Marine > Intertidal zone > Estuary: Microbial mat ...
TATTGCCGATAACGATTTCACCCTGCGTCGTTTCAACTTCACCAGTTACCAGGGTCGTATTGGCGTCGGGCGTATCGGTGAACACCACCCCCTCAGCCGGCAGATTACCGGCATTGGTCATGATAATCGTGTATTTCAGGATATCACCCGCCGACGCCGCGCCATTGTTGTCATTATCGACCAGCAGACTATCATCCTTGGTCGCCGTAAGCACCGAGGAGTCTTCGATCACATCCTCATCTTCCGCCGATACGGGGGAGTAGTTGTTGCCGAAGATATCCTGATAGTTCAGATCAACCGTGTTGAGGAGCGTACCGTCCGCGCCGGGGTTGACCCGCACCGTTACCTGCACACTGCCGGTATTTTCTCCCGGTGTCGCTATGATCAATTCGTTGATGTCAATATTGAGCAAACCGGGGTTTGTCTCCGTACATGTCCCGGTCAGGGGGGCATCAATCTCACATGCGACAAAGGTCGTATCTTCGGGCAGTTGATCCGTCAGGTTGATCCGGGCCGCAGCGCCGGGCGCATTACTGGTACCGGAGGTGTTGGTAAATGCCAGGGTATAGGTCAGCAGATCATTCGGGCGTACCACCGTAACCCCATCGTCTTTAGCCACCTCCATCTGCGGCGTAGGGGGTTGGTCATAAAAGATCGCCTTATCTCGCTCACCCTCAAAGATATACTGGTTGTCTTCGTTGGTGCAAACCTCAGCGCTCCAGACTCCCCCCTCACCTTCCAGAACCTCTACCACATCGCCCACCCGTTCAGGCGGAGTGTTTGCGCCGCTAGCTTTATTCCAGACAGCCTGCCCCGACAGCGTGCCCTCAATTTCACGCCCGGTGGAGGTGTAATAGTTGATACTTTCACGATTATCCATATCGAAGTTGTGCAGAACAACTTCCGAAGCCGTTGCATCAACCTGGAAGTAAAAAGTCTGACACTCCGGACTGGCATGCTGGAATGATACCTGGAGCAACCCGACCAGCAACTCATCGCCGGTTCCCGGAGTGCCATCAAGATCATCTATTAATTCCGCGCCGCCATCAAGCAGTGCCGACTGATCCGCGCCAATCCCCGAGCATGCACCACCCACACAATCAGGATCATAGCCTACGCGCAGCCGCCAGCTCTGCTCATCATCGTCCGAAGTCGTTGTCTCAACCGTATAGGTTGTTGCCAGGGCCGTACTGCAATCAACTTGCGGCACAAATGTCGCTAACTCTACCCATAACCCATCCGTCCCCCCGGTGGGGGTGTAGGTCTCCGTCGCCAGGATCGTCGTACCCTGTTTCAGGGTAAAAGTCGTGTCATCCGGTTCATCCGCAACTTCGTCAATATCAATCACCGTACCCGACTCAAGTGATTCGGGATCAAACAGAGCTACCGTAATGGGACGATTAGCCGGCCAGGTACAGGGAACCTCAAAGCGAATAATATGCGGCTCATTCGCACCATCCACATTGGTATAGAAATCACCATTTCCGAGAGGTGCATTCGGACCGCTTGTCTGGATAAATGCCACACTACCGTCAGGCGGAATCTCAACCGCATACACATCACGTCCACCGACCAACAGTGCAATACCTGTCAAGACAAGAAGCGCCCGCAGAACGGGCGTGTAGAACGGCTTCATCTCTTCCTCCTTGTAAGGCTATTAAGTCCGGCTCACAGTCCAAACATTCTTTCTGACAATCGGGGATAACCTTTCGTCACAAACATTCGTTACAAGCAATTGATAGAGATCCTATGATTGACACGAGTTACGCAGTCGGTGTGCAAATCAGATATGTCCTTCCGTGATGACATGCGTTACAAGGAGAGACCGCGTAACTCCTATGATTGAAGTAAGTACTATAGTACTACAAAAGCGCCGTACTATGGTACCACAAGATATTGCAGTTGTATAGTAACCAAATTGTTGTATTTCTATTAAAATTAGAAGAGCTTTTGTTAGCGCAAGCGGTGTAACTATACACCATAGTAAGTTTACACAGCAGAAGCACGCAACCTCTTGCATATGCCATTTGATGTGGTATGATTGCATGTGCAAAATACGCAATCATGTCGTACCATAGCGACATAGGCGTGAGTTGACAATTTCTACATCACCACTCGCCACAGGAACTGCAGTTCCCATCCTGGGAGTGACGGATCGTTTACACGCGCAAGGAGAAAGTTTATGGACACACAGCACGCTACTACTACCGGGCATGAACACGACGACATAACTGCCAATCCTCCCGCTCCTCCACGTAAGCGGTATGCCCGGATTGCACCGCTCTACAAGGCCATGATCTGGACATCATTTGCGCTCAACTTGCTCCTGTTCATTGTCGTCGGGGTGCTGGTGGGCCTGGTTGTGACCCAGCGCAATGAGCTCACCACGGTTGTCGGCAGCACACAACGATTTGCCGGGAACAATATTGCCGAGTTGCAGGATGTGGTTGCCGAATTACAGGCAGCGCGCATTATCTATACCGTTCCGTTGGATACGCGTATTCCGATTGTGATCGATGTGCCGATTCAGCAGACCACGGTAGCGACCTTAACAGAACCCATTCCTCTGAATGTTCCGGCCAGCATTCTTTTTCCGGCCGGGGGCGGCAATCTGAATGCAACAGTAGGGATTCAACTGCCCGCCGGGCTGCAACTGCCGATTGCGCTGGATATGTCGGTGCCGCTGGAGACTTCTATCCCGGTGCAACTCGATGTGCCGGTGAATATTCCGCTGGAGGAGACTGAACTGGGTCCGCAATTTCAACGCCTGGGCGCGGTGGTGGAGCGCCTGGTGACACCGGCAGAACCACTGTTGATCCTGCCGGAGGTGCCACCCGACAGCAGTATGAATGCATCTTCCGCTGAAGAAGTGCCGGAAGTACCAAACATGGAGCCGACTGTGTCGGCGGCACCCGCCGACACCTAAGCACCGGCATCCCGCCAGGGGCTCACTGGATGGGAGTATGCCGAAGTCATTGCCCGCCATTGATTCATTCGTTGTAACGCCGGGGTTTTAACCCGGCGTTTTGTTCTCTGGTATTGTGTAAGGAGGAGTTAGACGGTTATGCGCTATCTGCAGTTTATTGGCCTTGTCGCCCTTGCCGCCCTGCTCTTGCTGATTGTTCCACAGACTATTACTCTTGCTCAGGAACCGACCGATGTGGCCCAACCGGCCGATGTCCCCACCGATGAAGCCCCACCCCCACCTACCGATGTGCCCCCACCTCCGCCCACCGATGTGCCGCCGGAAGACACACCCGTGCGACCATCACCCGAACCCGAACCGACGACACCGCCCGACGACACACCCGTGCCGACATCCCCCCCCGATGACGGCGATGACGATGACGACGACGACGGCCCCCGCCGGGCTGACCCACGCGTCACCAAGACCACCAATACCGAAACGGCCCGCGTTGGTGATACGGTGGTCTATAACCTGGCAGTCACGGTGGAGGGCAATGCCGAGGCTGTGGGCGTAATTGTCGAGGATACCTTCCCGCCCTATTTCGAGATTGTCGATGCCACGACCAGTAAGGGACAGATTGTAATTAATGGGCAGACGGTCGGTGCCTGGATTGGCACGGTAGACAATGGTGAAACGGTCAATGTACGGATTATCGTACGCATTACCAGTCCACCCGATACCACGCAGTTTTCCAACCTGGCCGTGCTGACCAGCGACAGCACCACCGACGACCCCTCGAACAATACCGCGACAACCACCATTTTCTTCCCGGAGGGCGGCAGTGTTGCGGAGGCCACCCCTACCCTGACCGCCTCACCCGTCGTGCCGGATGAAACCGTGTTGCCGTCACCGTCACCCGCGCCGGAAACCGCAACCCCTATCCCGGCAGTAACCCCTACTCCCAGCCCGGTGCCCATCCCGCAAACGCTGCCCATCACCGGAGCCGGGTCGGATCAACGACTGCTGCTGCCACTGCTGCTGCTGCTGGGATTGCTGGCGCTCGGTCTGGGTTTCCAGACGCACCAGCGCCGCCGCCGTTAATGCTACTCCTAATCTGAATCAATTCGGCCCCGGCAAGTGAACTTGCCGGGGCCGAGGTGGGCAGGGCAGCCAACTATCGCGTTTTTGAGCAGCCCTACCCGACGACTCGTGTATTCCGTGTAACAACGGTATGGCCGTATCGCGACAGCGTGGCCGGTTCCGGCAGACTGATGGCGCGCGGCACAGGCAGGACATGCCGGAACTTCGCGCGCAATCTCGTAACCTTCCCCGTCTTATGGTTGCGTGAACCGCTGCAGCACCTCATGCGCCGCGCGCCGTCCGGTGGCGATTGCGCCATGGACAGTGGCTTCGTGCCCGTTGGTATTGGTCGCCTCTCCCGCAAAGAAGAGCGTATCGGCGATCGGTTGTGCCAGGATTGCCGGAACGTCCAACCCACCGACGGCGAGGTAGCTGTAGGCTCCCCGCGCAAACGGATCGGACTGCCAGTCATGCGTGTACCAGGCATCGAGGAGTCCTTCGATCCAGGCGCGCCTGACACCAAATGCCTGAGCTACCGCTTCAATCGCCTGATCGACCAGCGCCAGTTCACGCTGTCCGGCCATGCGGGCGGCGGCGGTGCCACCGGCCCAGCCGGTGAGCATGGGCACCAGGATGGGGTAGGCCGTCCACCAGGTAGGGAAGGCGACCGCGCGGGTGTGGATAAAGCTGAGATCACGGATGCCTTCACCATCGTCGGCATGGATATGGTGGGCATTCTCCCAGAAGCGCCGGCGAAAGCGCAGGGTGATTTTGACGACCGGTCCCATCTCCAGGCGCTGCACGGCTGCGCGTTTCTCCGTCAGGTCGGGGACAAAGCGCACCCCACCCGGCTGCTCAGGTGGAGCCTGCAAGACGCCCAGCGGCAACGTGATGATGGCGCATGCTGCACGGAGCGGCGCAAGCTCCCGGCCGGTTGGCCCCTGCGCATGCACTTCGACGGCACCCTCGCTCCACGCGATACGCGTAACAACCGTGTTGTAGCGGACAACTGTGCCGGCCGGATCAAGCCCGGCGTGCAGCCAGTTGACCACCCCGTCATAGCCCCCCACGAGGCGAAACTGGCCGCCCGCTTCCTCATCACCGCCCAGCGCCTGAATGCTGATCCGATCGCTTCGGGCGGCATTAAAACCTTCCACAAATGCGGTTGCCAGCGTCTTCGCCTCGTCCCACTCATCATCGTCCAGGTGCAGCGATGCCAGAAAATCTTGAAAGGAGCAGTCGCGCTGACCGGCCTGGGGAATCTGCCGCAAAATCTGATCGACCTTGAGCCAGAGAGCATGGGCAGAGTGCAGGACACCCTGGTGTGACCACCAGCTCTCGCCATTGATCTCGTGGACCGGCAGGCGCGCCGCGTTGATGATCTGCCAGATTTCGGCCGGCGTGCCATGGATAAACTCGGCTCCCAGGTCCACCGGAATGGACAGGGCCGAATCGTGGCGGGTAAAAATGCGCCCGCCAATCCGGTTGCGCGCCTCCAGCACTTGAATACGCAACCCGGTGTGGGCCAGCAGTCGCGCGGCGGCCAACCCGGCCACGCCCGCGCCAATGATCAGAATATCGGTCTGGTCGTCAGTCATCGCTTACTATTTCTAAATGACACGAGTTACGCGGTAGGTCTGCAAACTGGGCGTTTGCGCCCGGTAATGGCCCGACTCGCCTCCGGCAGCATGGTACGCTTTTTTCTTGTTCACAAAAAAATTCACAACGTGAATTTTTTTGTGAACAAGAACTGGTTGCTTCCGCCCTGCCGGAAGCGACATTCCCTTCCGGATTTGGAGCCGCGTAACGCGTGTAAATGAACAGGTTGATGTTCAGATTGTAGCCCGACATCCACAGCACTTTGAGCTACAGCTTCACCTTGCCCAATTCCTGCTCAAGCCGCTTGACCAGCGTACGCAGCGTTTTGATGCGCGCGAAGCGCTTATCATCGGCCTCGACGATAGTCCAGGGCGCGGCGGGAGTAGAGGTGCGCAGCAGCATCTCATCGACGGCCTGCTCATACTGGGGCCACTTCTCCCGATTGCGCCAGTCTTCATCGGTCAGCTTCCAGGCTTTGTAGGGGATATTCTGGCGTTCCTCGAAGCGGCGCAGTTGCTCCTCCGGACTGATGTGCAGCCAGAACTTGCAGACGATTGTGCCAAAGTCGGTCAGTTGACGCTCAAACTCGTTGATTTCGATATAGGCGCGCTGCCACTCGTCCGGGCGGGCGAAACCCTCGATCCGCTCAACCATCACGCGACCGTACCAGGAGCGGTCAAAGACAGCAATTGCGCCGCATGGGGGCAGCCGCCGCCAGAAGCGGTAGAGATAGTGCCGCACCTTATCATCCCCCGAAGGGGCAGAGATAGAATGCACCGTGTAGGAGCGCGGATCGATCTTCTCGGTGATCCGCTGGATGACACCACCCTTGCCCGCCGCGTCCCAGCCTTCAAAGACCAGCACCACCGGGCGCTTCTGCTGATAGACCTGGAATCCGAGCAAATGCAGTTTGGCCTGGAGTTGCGCCAGCTTGCGCTCATACTTTTTCTCATCAATCTTCTTCGAGAGATCAACCCGCTGGAGAATGCCCGGCGCAGGCTGGGGAATTGGTGCCGGCGTCGGTTCACCAGGGGGAGACTGCTCCTGCAACCCCTCCAGATCCAGATCGGGCAGCGCGGGACGTTGCAGCGCACCATTGTCGTCAGTGCCGGCGTGATTACTGTGAAAACTCATATCGTCGTGCTCGAATGCTTCGGTTGCAGTCGTTGTAACCGGCATAATCCGAAAAGAAGATTGCCCCAGGCGCGTCTGCAACCAGCCGAGAATCGTCTCAAAGGCAGTAACATGCTCGTAGCGTTTATCGGTTGCGGGCAGCACGATCCAGGGCGCGTAGGGTGTATTGGTACGCGCCATCAAATCCTCAACCGCCGCGCCAAACTGTTTGTAGTGCTGATGCTGCCAGAGATCCGCCTCGGTCACTTGCCAGGCAGTGACGGCATCGGACTGGAATTTACGCAGGCGGCGCTTCTGTTCCTTCTTTGAGATATGCAGCCAGAACTTCAGAATGACCGCGCCATCGTTTGCAAGCTGGCGTTCAAAGGCAATAATATCATCGCACAGATCACGCCAGTGTTGCGATAAGCGTTTTCCCTGGGTATGTTCCTGCAGCACCTGGCGATACCAGGAGCGGTCAAAGATCGCCATCTGCCCATAGCTGGGAATCTTCAGCCAGAAGCGATGGAGCCATGGGTATTGCATCTCGTAGGTACGTGGCGGCGTGATCGCATGCACGCGCAGCCCGCGCGGATCAAGCCGGCGCAGCAACACACTGAGCGTATCCACCTTGAAGGTACCGGCCCATCCCTCGAGAATAATCAGCGTTGGAATGCGGGCCTCCAGCAGTGCCTGTTCCATGTAATAGAGCTGTGATTGCAGCTCCGGCAGGCGTGCCTTGTACTCGCGTTTGCTGATCGAGCGGTCAAGATCGATCTGATCAAGCATAGCGTTATCCTAAATTTGCCGAAAATTGTGCTGAATGGTGTTCATTATAACAGGAGTTACGCGGTGGGCGTTCAAACCGGGCGTTTCACCCGGTGGAAGCCCGATTCGCCTGCGGCAGCATGGTCCCAGGTAAGACCCACGTTCACGCACATGATCAGCCAGATGTGCTTCCAGGTAACGCAGCAGGCTGCTCTTGCCGATCCGCGCCTCACCCACCAGCGACACACTCATCATATTCTCCAGTCGCGCCACAACCTCCCTCAGTTCGCGCCGGCGTCCGACGAACCGCTCCGGTGGGACCGTCCGGCCCGGTGTAAACGGATTATCGCCCGTCGGCGTGGGCGCGTGATTGGGTGGTGACGTGGGCAACACGGGTTCCGGCAGCACGGCTTCCGCAGGCGGCGGTTGCACCTCGAGGAACTGGAACAGGCGCGCACGTTCATCCGGTCGTTGCGCCGGGTCGGTAAAATCAAGATAGATAAAGGGCTTGAGGCGCTCGGGCAGTTAGCAGGGTGCCTGCAAAATCACCAGGAAGCGGCCCCGGCGGTTGGCCGGGTCGAGCGTTTGCAGCAGCCACTGCTCCAGTTGGGACCACTCGCTCTGCCGGTAGGCCGGCGAGAAGATAAACAGCGTCTTGCGGCTGCTGCGGATAGCGCGCTCGATCTCGTCCAGAATCGCGGCTGCCGGGGCAAAGTCGCGGTAGTCAATGCACACGCGCAGACCGGCGGCTTCCAGCGGCGCAAGCAACTCCTGGTCAACCCAGGCGCGGGCGGGGCGCGGGCATAGGAGAGGAACACATCATAGCTGAAGGTAGCTGGCTGCGTCGTCATAGTGCTCCCCGGCAGGACGTAACCTGCCGCCTGCCTCCTCTGTTACCCGGTAGCGCATCGCCAGGCCGGATGTGCAAAATCCCCAACATGCGGCGTGAAATCTACACTTACGGAGGTAGCGCTACCCGGTCGTATGTTCAATGTTGTACATCAGGGTGAATTACGCAATCCGCCGATTGCCGGGGTTTTATTGTACCAGACGCCCTTCGCGTCGGCAAGTGGAGAGATACAACCGGGCGCATTCTACGGCTGCTGCCCCCGGCAAACCCGCAAAATGAGGGCAGGAATATTTCCTTACCTCAGGAAGAACGGTGCATCGAATGCACCCTACTGCTGTCCCCTGAAAGAACGGTGCATACAATGCACCCTACGGTTGTTCCCTGAAAGAACGGTGCATCGAACGCACCCTACTGCTGTCCTCAGCAAACCCGCGCTTGCACTGCTACCATCCCCGCACCCTGATGTATAGCAACCCTACATTCGTCGTAGTGCCGCCTTCCGGCGGTTGGGAGCGAATTCGGAAGAAGCAGTTCACAACCACGTTAGGATTGCTATATAATGAGCAGCAGCACAAGGCAACCCACACCCGGAGGAGGCAGCCGACAATGACGACCACCACCGATGATTATGATAGCCCGTGGAAGGATATCCTGGAACACTACCTGCCCGACTTCTTCGCCTTCTTTTTCCCGCACATCCACGCCGCGATCGATTGGACCCGACCGCCGGTCTTTCTCGACAAGGAGTTGCAGCAGGTGGTCCGCGATGCCGACCTGGGCCGACGCCTGGCCGACAAACTGGTGCAGGTCTGGCGGCGCGACGGCAGCGATGCCTGGGTGCTCATTCATATTGAAGTGCAGGGGCAGGAGGAGGCCGATTTTACCCAGCGGATGTTTGTCTATGCCTACCGGCTGTTTGACCGCTACCGCCGGCCGGTGGTCAGCCTGGCGATCCTGGGTGACGAGCGTGCGACCTGGCGTCCATCCCAGTTCACCCTGGAGTTGTGGGGCTGTACGCACCAGTTTACCTTCCCGGTGATCAAGCTCCTGGACTATCGCGCCCGGTGGGCCGAGATGGAGGCGAGTGCCAACCCGTTTGCCACCGTCGTGATGGCCCATCTGACGGCCCAGACCACCCGGCAGGATGCCCCAGCGCGCGCGCGGGCGAAGCTCCACCTGACCCGACGGCTGTACAGCCTGGGATACCAGCGGCAGGACATTCTCAACCTGTTTCATTTTATTGACTGGCTCCTACGCCTGCCGGACGATCTGGAGACGCAGTTCTGGCAGGCGTTGCAAGCGTATGAGGAGACACAGAAAATGCCATATATTACCAGTGTTGAGCGGATGGGGATACAGAAGGGAATTGAGCAAGGTTTCCAGCAGGGCCGCGCCGAGGGCCGCGTCGAGGGCCGTGTCGAGGGCCGTGTCGAGGGCCGCGCCGAGGGCCGCGTCGAGGGCCGTGTCGAGGGCCGCGTCGAGGGCCTTCTGAGCGGCATCAAACTGATGCTGGAGATGAAGTTTGGGGCGGACGGGTTACGCCTGCTCCCGGAGATTGAGCAGATCCAGGAGCCGGATGTTCTCGCAGCGGTACTGGCAGCAATCAAAGATGCGCCGACACCGGATGCGGTGCAGCGGGTCTATACACCGCCGGATGATGAAGGGTAAGGACACCCGGAGGAGGCAACCTAACCATGACAACCACCACCGATGATTATGATAGCCCGTGGAGCTACAGCGTTACACGTTAGAGACTGTCTGAAAAGGGTTGGTTATGGGGCTACGGCCCCGGCGCGGGAGTCCCGGCTTCAGCCGGTGTGTGGCCGGAACCGGCTGAAGCCGGGACTCCTGGGGCGCTGTCCGGTGTCTCAGGGCACCCCGCATGCCGTGGGACCGACGCGAATCATCTTTTCAGACAGTCTCTTAGAACGTTCCAACGTTTTAACGTTTTAACGGGTAGGTTGGAGACGCAGAAGATGCCATACATTACCAGTGTTGAGCGGATGGGAATACAGAAGGGAATTGAGCAAGGTTTCCAGCAGGGTCACGTCGAGGGCCGCGTCGAGGGCCGCGCTGAGGGCCGCGTCGAAGGGCTCTTGAGCGGAATCAAACTGATGCTGGAGATGAAGTTTGGCGCGGACGGGCTACGCCTGCTCCCGGAGATTGAGCAGATCCCCGATCCGGATGTTCTCGCAGCGGTGCTGGCGGCGATCAAGGATGTGCCGACACTTGATGAGTTGCGACGGGTCTATACATCGCCGGATACAGGAGAGTAGAAACAGAGCATGAAACTGATTTCGCCTGCCACACTCCGGCACCCCGGCACAAACATGGCTTGCACACACCACAATATGATTGCTCCCGAAAAGTGACCGTAGCTGACACAGGTATGCGGTACAATCGGTTCATCACAACTGGTGCTACCCACGCAACACCCTGATGCTATACTCGTAGAGGGTTCACGCGGGCGCACCGCACCCAACCGGCAAACCGTTACACATACCAGGGCACCGCTATGCCATTTTCTCTCACGACTGAACAGATCCTGGCTCTGGCCCCCGATGCATCCTCGGCGAAAGCCGGGCGCGGGCTGGCCGGGCCGCGCAAGTGGATTACGCTGGGCACAGATGATCAGGCCATCTGGGGCGAGTGTCAGGGCAGCGGCAGCAAGCCCTACCAGGTCCAGATCGATCTGGCGACGGGCGATCTGGCCTACCGCTGCTCCTGTCCCAGCCGCAAACTCCCCTGCAAGCACACCCTCGGCCTGCTGCTGCTGCGCGCATCCGAGGCGGCTGAGTTTACCGCAACCACGCCACCCGACTGGGTGAGCGACTGGCTGGCGAAGCGCGCCCAGACTGCCCAGAAGCGCGCCGCCAAGCACGATCAGCCGCAGATGGTGGATACCGAAGCGCAGGCGAAACGTACCGCCAAGCGCGAAGCAAAGATTAGCGCCGGCCTACAGGAACTGGAGCAGTGGCTCCACGACCTGATCCGCCAGGGGTTGGCCGACCTGCCGGGCCGTCCGATGTCGTTCTGGTTTACGCCCGCCGGCCGCATGGTCGATGCGCAGGCTCCCGGCGTGGCGCGGATGCTGCGCGACATGGCCGGCATTCCCAACTCCGGCACGGGCTGGCAGAGTCGCCTGCTGGAGCGGTTCGGTCGGCTGCATCTGCTGATCGAGGGCTTTAAACGCCTGGATACCTTGCCGGCCGCAACCCAGGCCGACATTCGCACCGCCCTGGGCCTGACCATTCGGGAAGATGATCTGCGCAACGAGCCGGGCATCCGGGATCACTGGCTGGTCCTGGGGCAGCAGGTTGAGAAAGAGGAGAACCTGACTGTGCAGCGTACCTGGCTCTGGGGCCAGACCAGTCACCGCCCCGCGCTGCTGTTGAGTTTCGCCGCCTTCAACCAGACGCTGGACCATAGCCTGCTACCCAACAGCCGCCTGGAGGCCGAACTGGTCTTCTACCCCGGCGCGGTTCCGTTGCGCGCGGCGGTCAAAGCGCGATACACTCCGCCGGAGCCGCTCAACCCGACAACCCTGCCCGCCCTGCCGACGATCAGCGCGGCGACCGGCGCATATGCCGCGGCGCTGGCAGCCAATCCCTGGATCGAACGCTACCCGTTCCTGCTGCGCGATGTGACGATCATTCGGCAGGGCAACCGCTGGGCCGCCCGCGACAGCGCGAACGATACGCTGCCTTTCCCGCCCGGTTTCCAGGACGGCTGGCAGTTTCTGGCCCGCAGCGGCGGCCATCCCGCACTGCTGGCCGGCGAGTGGGACGGCAAACATCTGCTACCACTCCATTTCTGGCCGGGGACTATGAGTGTTGAATGTTGAGTGTTGAGTTTTGAGTATCGTTTGTAATATCGCAATCGCCCGGATGAATGCGAGCAAGAACGTCTCTCGGTCAAGTTTTTTCAACGAGGTAACACATGACCCAGGAAACTTCACCGCCCACAGCCGGAACTGCACAGCATACCGCGCTCTGGCAAGAACTCCTGACCAGCGCACTGGTTGGCACGGCCCGGCAGCCGCTACACCTGCCACCACCCGGCACACCGATCACTGCTCGGCTGGCAGAGCTTGACCCGACTGAGCCGGAACGTACGCTGCTGGGAGCCGCCGCCCTGCTGGGACTCTACCGCCGCGCCGGACAACTCCCGGCCGGCGATACAACACCCGCGCCGGAGCCATGCCCGCCGGAGGAGCAGCCGGTCTGCACGCCTCGCGCCAGTGAACATCTGGCATTGATGCTGGGCAAAGGCCACCGCGAAGTCTTACCCGAGTGGCTGGAGGCCGTAGCTGCCGTCGGGCAGCGGGTGCCGCACAAATATCTGGTCGCCCTGCTGGACGCCGGGCAGAAGCAGGCGGCGCTACGCCCACACATCCTCCCGGTGCTGGGCCGCCGGGGACGCTGGCTGGCCGCGCAGAATCCTGCCTGGGACTATGCCAACGCCGACCTGATCAGCCGGGATACCACAGCCGATCCGGCGCAACTGGCAGCGGTCTGGGAAACCGGCAACCGCATCACGCGCCAGTTGCTGCTTCAGCAGGTGCGTGAGCAGCAGCCCGCCCGAGCGCGCGATCTGGTCGCCACAACCTGGGACAACGAGAAGGCCAACGACCGCAGCAGCTTCGTGGCAACCTTCGCCACCGGCCTGAGCACGGACGACGAGCCCTTCCTGGAGGCCGCCCTGGACGACCGCAGTCAGGAGGTACGCCGCACCGCCGCCGACCTGCTGACCCGCCTGCCCACCTCGCGCCTGATCGAGCGGATGATCAGCCGGGTGCAGCCGTTGCTGACCTGGCTCCCGGAAAACCCGCCCCGGATTGCCGTCACGCTGCCCGAGGCCTGTGACCCGGCCATGGTCCGCGACGGCATCGAGCCCAAACCACTCCGGCATTCGGGCTTTGGTGAGAAAGCCTGGTGGCTGATGCAGATGCTCAGTGCCATTCCGCCGGCATTCTGGGCGCAACGCTGGAACAGCCCGCCGGAGCAGTTACTCACCGCTGCCGGCCACGATCAGGCGTGGCGCGATCTCTTCTTCGAAGGATGGACCCGCGCCGCGCAACGCCGGCAGGATCATACCTGGATCGAAGCACTGCTGGAAGTTCGCTTCAAGGAGATCATCAAAACCGAAATCCAGGAACTCTTGCCCCTACTGGCCCCAGAACGCGTGGAAGCGCTGATCTTCCAGGCATTGGATGCCGATACGGAGCCGCTGCATGCGAAACATCCGGCGCTCTGGATGCTCAAGGCCGGCCGCCACACCTGGAGTAGCGACCTGACCCACACCATACTCGCCGGCCTGCGCCGACGCACCGCCGAGAAAGGCCGATCAGCCGACCATGAAGTGCGCACCATGTTGAGCGAATTTGCGTTACGTATGCCACCGGAACTCTATGCCCCGGCCACCGACGGCTGGCCGCAAGACTCGGAACACTGGAAATTCTGGTCCGACGATGTCCGCAAGATGCTTGACATCCTGCGCTTCCGTCACACAATGCTCAAGGAGTTTCAGCAATGACAACCTTCCTCCGCGCCCACGCCGAACAGCAGTATGCCGACGAACTGAACGCCCTGGCCGCCGTGGATAACCGCCCCCGTCCCCCCCAGTGGCGGCTCTCGCCCTGGGCCGTGGCAACCTACATCCTGGGGGGCACGCTAGACGATGGTACCCCGATTACGCCCAAGTATATCGGCAGCCGTCGGTTGATCGAAATTGCCATTGCTACGCTGGCAACCGACCGCGCGCTACTCCTGATTGGCGTGCCCGGTACCGCCAAGAGCTGGGTCTCGGAGCATCTGGCGGCGGCGATCACGGGCGACTCAACCATGTTAATCCAGGGAACGGCCGGCACCAGTGAGGAAGCTATCCGCTATGGCTGGAACTATGCGCGCCTGCTGGCGGATGGACCTTCGCGGGAAGCACTGGTCGCCAGCCCGATGATGCGCGCCATGCAGGAGGGCAAAATTGCCCGCCTGGAGGAGTTGACCCGTATCCCCTCCGAGGTACAGGACACGCTGATTACGATCCTCTCGGAGAAGACGCTGCCCATCCCGGAACTCAACGACGAGGTGCAGGCGGTCAAGGGCTTTAACCTGATTGCCACCGCCAATGACCGCGACCGGGGCGTGAATGATCTATCGAGCGCGCTGCGGCGGCGCTTCAACACCGTCGTGCTGCCCCTACCGGATAGCGCCGAAGAGGAAGTCACGATTGTGCAGCAGCGGGTTGCCGGCCTGGGGCGCGCCCTGGAACTCCCCGCCGAGCCACCCGCCCTGGAGGAGATCCGCCGCGTGGTGACGGTCTTCCGCGAACTGCGCTCCGGCATCACCGCCGATGGACAGACCAAAGTGAAATCGCCCAGCAGCACCCTCAGCACCGCCGAGGCGATTTCGGTCATCAACAGCGGGATGGCGCTGGCGGCGCATTTTGGCGACGGCCGCCTGAATGCCGACGATCTGGCGGCAGGACTGATCGGCGCGGTGGTTAAAGATCCGGTGCAGGATCGCCTGATCTGGCGCGAATATCTGGAGACGGTGGTTAAGGAGCGCGACGGCTGGAAGGATCTCTACCGCTCGTGCCGGGAGATTGATTAGGACGCAAAGACGTGAGAACGTGCAACGTGAGAACGTACAACGTGAACAGGAGCCTGACCAATGACGCCCAACCCCACCATCTTCGGCATCCGGCACCACGGCCCCGGCTCGGCCAACTCCCTGCGGGTGGCCCTGGAAGAACTGCGCCCCGACGCCGTCCTGGTTGAGGGGCCACCCGAAGCCGAGCCGGTGCTGCCGCTGCTGGCCCATGCGCAGATGCAACCACCCGTCGCGCTGCTGCTCTACGTTCCGAATGACCCGCAGCGCGCGGTCTACTATCCCTTCGCCATCTTCTCCCCGGAGTGGCAGGCAATCCACTACGCGCTGACCAACGGCATCCCGGTGCGCTGCATGGATCTGCCACAGGCGCACCAGTTGGGCGCGGATGCAGCGGAAAACGAAAAAGAAGCGCAGGCAAACAGCGAAGAACCGGAAGCCGGCGACAGTGAGCCATCCGCCGATGCTCACCTGCCGGAGTTGCCCCATCCTGCCCATGACCCGCTGGGATTCCTGGCGCAGGCGGCCGGCTACAGCGACGGCGAGCGCTGGTGGGAACATATGGTTGAGCAGCGGCGCGACGGCACCGATCTGTTTGCCGCGATCCTGGAGGCGATGACCGCAGTGCGGGCCGAAACACCGCCCCGCGACAATCCAGTCGAGGCGCAGCGTGAAGCGCGGCGTGAAGCCTTTATGCGCAAAACCATTCGCCAGGCGCAGCGCGCGGGCTTCCAGCGCATCGCGGTGGTCTGCGGTGCATGGCACGCCCCCGCCCTGACCGATATGCCCCCGGCAAAGGCGGATGAAGCAGTGCTGAAAGGTCTACCCAAAACGAAGGTGCAGGCCACCTGGGTGCCCTGGACCTACAACCGGCTCTCCTACCAGAGCGGCTACGGTGCCGGCATCGTGTCGCCCGGCTGGTACCACCATCTCTTCGCCTCCGCCAATGCCGGGCACTCCGCAACCGAGGTGGCGATCCACTGGATGACCCACGCGGCCCGACTGTTGCGCGTCGAAGGGCTGGATGCCTCGTCCGCGCATGTGATCGAAGCGGTGCGCCTGGCCGAGACACTGGCGGCCCTGCGCGACCTTCCGCTGCCCGGCCTGCCCGAGATGAACGAGGCCGCCCGCGCGGTCTTCTGCTTCGATAGCGATCTGCCGCTGCGCCTGATCCAGGAGAAATTAATTGTCAGTGATACCCTCGGTACCGTCCCCGAAGAGACGCCCATGGTACCACTCCAGCAGGACTTGCAGCGGCTACAAAAGCGACTGCGGCTCCCGGCGGAAGCCACCTGGCGCGATCTGGATCTGGACCTGCGCAAGCCGAACGACCTGGAGCGCAGCTACCTACTGCACCGGCTCAACTTGCTGGAAATCCCCTGGGGCGAAACCCGCCACAGCAGTGGCGGCAAGGGGACGTTTCACGAGATCTGGCGCATCCAGTGGCAGCCCGAACTAGCGGTCAAACTGATCGAGGCAGGCATCTGGGGCAACACGGTGGAGCTGGCCGCCACCAATCGCGCCCGCGCCGCCGCCGATAGCGCCACCGCGCTGCCGGCGCTGACCCGGCTGATCGACCAGGCCCTGCTGGCGAACCTGACCGCCGCCATTCCGCATATCACCCATCGCCTGGAGGAGCAGGCCGCGTTGACCAGCGATGTTGTCCAGATGATGGATGCGCTACCGAGCCTCGCCAATGTGCTGCGCTATGGCGATGTGCGCCAGACCGATGCCGGGGCTGTGGGGCATGTGGTTGATGGACTGGTGACGCGCATTTGCATCGGTCTGCCGGGAGCCTGCGCCTCGCTCAACGACGATGCCGCCGCCGATATGTACAAGCGACTGGTGAAGGTCAATGGTGTGATCACGCTGCTGCAAAACCCGGAACATCTGGACGCCTGGCAGAGCGTACTGCACCAGATGGCCGATCAGGACAACCTGCATGGGCTGCCGGCCGGGCGCTGTGTGCGGTTGCTGCTTGACCAGCGCGTCTTCGACAGCGCGGAGGTTGCGCGGCGCATGGGGCTGTCGCTCTCGACTGCGAGCGAACCGGCCCACGCCGCCGCCTGGATCGAGGGGTTGTTGGCGGGAAGTGGCACGCTGCTGGTGCATGACACAGCGCTCTGGCAGGTGATCGACGGCTGGGTAACAGCGCTGTCTGAGGAGATCTTCCCGCAGGTGTTGCCGCTGCTGCGCCGTACCTTCGCCACCTTTCAAGCGCCGGAACGCCGCAGCCTGGGCGAACGAGTGCGCTCACCCGGAAGCCGGATCGCCGGCGACGGCACAGCGGAAGCAGGCCCATTTGATAACGAACGTGGCGAGGCGGTGCTGCCGCTGGCAGGAAAACTCCTGGGATTACCGGAACATGCCCGGTGAACATTGTTGCCGCAGAAGAAACCGGCGTTCGGATTGGTCACCAAACGTGAACCGATCGCACCGCGTGCATCCTGTCAATGACAGGATGCACGCGGTGGAAGCCTGTTCCGGCCCGCTGTCAGACCCAAACGCCGGCTTCGCCTGCGGCAGCATGGTACGTTTTTTCTTTTTCCGAAAAATTTGGCTCTCCGAGCCAAATTTTTCGGAAAAAGAATGTCATGTTCCACCCTGCCGGAGGCGAATCGGGCCAGTTGTCTAGGCAAACGCCTGGGTTTGGAACCGACCGCGTAACTCCTATCATTGACACGACGTACGCGGTCACAAACCTGAAAGGAAATGTCGCCTGCGGCAGGGCGGAAGATACTATGCGTTTTCACAAACATGCTGCACAACGTGCAACATGTTTGTGAAGAAAGACAAAAAATACCATGCTGCCGCAGGCGAATCGGGCTTCCCGCTGGTCAAACGCCCGGTTTGAACGCCCACCGCGTAATGCGTGTCATTGAAAAAGAAACTGCTAATTAACACGAGTTACGCGGTCATTGATCCGACAGAAGATTCCGCCTCCGGCAGGGCGGAAGATTCCAGGCTTTTGCACAAAACATTTGCACTGCGTGCAAATGTTTTGTGCAAAAAGATCAACATGTACCATGCTGCCGCAGGCGAATCGGGCTTCCATTTGGGCACATGTCCAATGTGTGTACCCACCGCGTAACTCATGTAATTAATAATTGATAGCGGAGAGGCAAACAAACGATGACTGACACCCACACCATTCCGGAGTCCTGGCAGACCGTCATCGGGGATGAACTGGCAAAGCCCTACTTTCTGCAACTGCAACAGTTCATCGCCGAAGAGCGACAAAACCACACGGTCTACCCACCGACGGAAGATGTCTACAACGCCCTGAAACTGACACCGTACGACCAGGTGCGCGTCCTGCTACTGGGGCAAGATCCCTACCACGACGAGAACCAGGCGCACGGTCTCTGCTTCTCGGTGCGGCCCGGCATCAAGCCGCCGCCATCGCTGGTGAATATTTTCAAGGAGTTGCGGAACGATCTGGGTTGCCGCATTCCCAACCACGGCTACCTGGTGAAGTGGGCCGAGCAAGGCGTGCTGCTGCTCAACGCCGTGCTGACGGTGCGCGCGCACCAGGCCAACTCGCACAAGAACAAGGGCTGGGAGAAGTTTACCGACGCGGTGATTCGTGCCGTCAATGCGAAACCCGACCCGGTGGTGTTTGTGCTCTGGGGGGGCTATGCGCAAAAGAAGCTCAAACTGATCGACACCGGGCGGCACACGGTGGTGCAATCGGCGCATCCCTCGCCGCTCTCGGCAAACAACGGCTTCTTCGGCAGCCGGCCCTTCTCGCAGATCAATGCCATCCTGCGTGCCGCCGGCAAGCCGCCGATCGACTGGCAGATTGAGGATCGTTAGTCGAGAACTGATCACTGAGCACTGAGAACTGAAAATGCAATGAAGAGCGAGGAGCGTAGCCCATGACAACAAACAACGATCTCACGCCCGAATCCGCCGAACGTATGCGCCGCTGGCGGTTGATCCTGGGCGGCGGCAATGCCGACGGTACCGGCATGGCGCTACAGGGCGCGGATGCCGCGATGGATGGCGCGCTCCAGGCGCTCTACGATGCCGACCGGAGCGGTGGGTTGGGCGGTTCCGCCCCGAATGTAGCCCGCTGGCTGGGCGATATTCGCAGCTACTTCCCCAACTCGGTTGTGCGCGTAATGCAGCAGGATGCGCTGGAACGGCTGAACCTGCGCCAGATGTTGCTCGAGCCCGAGCTGCTGGAGGCGGTCGAGCCTGATGTGCATCTGGTCTCCAACCTGGTTTCGCTGGGCCGGGTAATGCCGGAACAGACCAAAGCAACGGCGCGTACGGTCGTCGGGCAAGTTGTCGCGGAGTTGCAGCGTAAACTCGCCAACCCGACGCGCCAGGCTGTCCTGGGCAGCCTGAACCGCGCCACCCGTAACCGCCGCCCACGCCACAACGAAATCGACTGGAACCGCACCATCCGCGCCAACCTGAAGCATTATCAACCCGCCTACCGCACCATTGTGCCGGAAACGCGCATTGGTTATGGGCGCAAACGCGCCGCCCTGCGCGATATCATCCTCTGTGTGGACCAGAGCGGCTCGATGGCAAGTTCGGTGGTCTACTCCGGCATTTTCGGAGCGGTCCTGGCTTCCCTGCCCGCCGTCAAAACACACATGGTTGTCTTTGATACCTCAGTCGTCGATCTGACCGAGGATCTGCACGATCCGGTTGACCTGCTCTTCGGGGTGCAACTCGGCGGTGGTACGGATATCAACCGGGCATTGGGGTACTGCCAGGGACTAATCAGTCGTCCGCAAGAAACCATTCTGGTGCTGATCACCGACCTGTACGAGGGCGGCAATAGTGCCGAGATGCTCAAGCGCGCGTCCGCCCTGGTCAACGCGGGGGTGCAGATGGTAACACTGCTGGCGCTGAGTGACGACGGCGCGCCCGGCTACCATCGGCACATTGCGGCGGAACTGGCAAAGCTGGGCGTTCCCGCCTTCGCCTGCACGCCCGACCTCTTCCCTGATCTGATGGCGGCGGCGATCAACCACCAGGATCTGGACCGCTGGGCTGCCCGGCAAGATATCGTCGTAGCCGGTGGCGCAGGTGCCTGACAAGCTGTTCTGGTGTTGAAACTCGTTCCGGTATAATAGAGGAACAGCCTGGTACCAATCCACAGGTGGACCGCAGACCTATGGAAGAAACCCGATGACACCGTACAATGACTGTAGTGTAAACCTCACTTACAGGAGTTACGCGGTACGTGTTCAAACCGGGTGTTTGACCCAATGAAAACCCGACTCGCCTGCGGTAGCATGGTACATAATGTTCTTTTTCACGAACATTTTGCATATTGTGCAAAATATTCGTGAAAAAGGATGGAACATTCCACCCTGCCGGAGGCGATATCCGCTACCCAAAGGGGGACCGCGTACGTCGTATCACTTAACCTCTAAAGCAATCATGACACACATTGATCCAACCAGACCGAGCGTCGGCTGCATTTACGACTATGTCCTGGGGGCAACCACAACATCGCCAGAAATGGTGCGGATCGTGTATAATAGTTTATAGATTTGCTTCAAAAGCATATACATGGACCTGCGACAGTCAACGTCACATCAGGTAACCCAGCCGCATGAGCAGGAGTGACCTTTGCCGGCACACTGTTCACCAGGCTGTAACATATTTCACAAATGATTGATGCATGAGTAAGGAGTGGCAATGATGCCCCTGGTAGAACTTGCCGAAACACCTCTAGCGAATAAGACCAATGATCATGGGCGCGAGACATCATGGCGTATCTTGCAGATTGCTGAACGTGAGGTCGGGCGGATCATTCTGGATATCCACGATGGTCCGGTGCAAAATACTTTTGCCGCCCTCTCCCAGCTTAGTATTACGCAGCGCCAACTGGAACGCCGGTTTGGAAGCGAAGCTGCCGAAGATATCGCACGCATTGGTAGCAGTATGCGCCTGCTTGAGCATGCGCTCAACGATATCCGTACATTTATGGGCGCGTTTCGTCCGCCGGAATTTGAGCGCCGGGATCTGCTGTCCGTCCTCGAAGGGCTGATCATGCAGCACGAAGAGTCGACCGGGAGCACAATCCTGCTCGAAGTTACGGAGCCGCTACCCGATGTTTCGCTACCCATCAAGATTGGCCTCTACCGCATCTTGCAGGAAGCGCTCTCGAACGCCTCACGTCACGGTCACGCCGATCAACATATCGTTTCCCTCGCAAGTGATGACGTCACCATCACCATGGAAGTTGCCGACAATGGCATCGGCTTCGATATTGATCAGGTGTTGAGTGACCAGGAGGGCGTGCATATCGGTCTGGAAGGTATGCGCGAGCGCGTCAGTATTCTCGGCGGCAAGTTCGACATTTGGAGCCGGCCGGGTGCCGGCACCCAGGTTCGGATTGTCGTGCCATACCGGGCACGCACTTGTTAGCAACCAGGATATAGGGATATGGCGGTGATTCGGGTCGTGTTAGCTGATGATCATGCGCTGGTCCTTGAAGGGATGCGTTCGCTGATCGATGCCGAAGAGGATATTGAAGTCGTCGCCACCGCCAGCACCGGCACCGAAGCACTCAAAGTAGTGCGCAACCTGCAACCCGATGTCGTTGTGCTGGATCTGCAGATGCCGATGATGGACGGGTTGACCTGCCTGGAACATATTCGCGCCGAAGAGTTGCCCACCAAAGTATTGGTGCTTTCCGCCTTCAATGATGGCGACTCAATGCAGTCGGCGCTGGAAAAAGAGGCCGATGGGTTTGCGCTCAAGACTGAGTCACCCCAGCAGACCATTACCAGCATTCGCCAGGTCTACCGGGGGCAACTCGTCTTCCCACAGGCGGCCAAACGCTGGCTACGCACCCATCGGCAACGCCCCGATCTCACCATCACCGACCTGTCAGAGCGCGAGATCGAAGTGTTGAGCCTGGTAGCCCAGGGGTTAACCAACACGCAGATTGCGCAACGTCTCAGTGTGAGTGATAATACGATCAAGTTTCATCTCCAGAACATTTATCAGAAACTTAACGTGAACAATCGCACCGAGGCTGCTGGCATTTACTACAAACTGCAACAGGAGGGAGCTGCATGATGGGGATGGGAATTGTGATCTTTGCCATCGTGGTGCTCATACTGCTCGGCGGGTTGTACCTGGCATGGTCGCTCTGGTGGAGCTACGCTGAGGTCAACCCCGAAGATGAAGCATTTCACAACCGGGTGGCGCACCTGAACGATGACCAGTCCTATCGCATGAGCGACCAGCAGATTGCCAACCCACCGGATAGCGCGGCGGCCTGGACACAGATGGTCCGGCAGGGACGGCGGCGGCGGCGCGCACCGCGCTCGTCCCGATTACGTTAACGGCCGGAAGATCCATTAGCCTCCATCATACCTCATACTCACCTTCACCTCACCGGGAACGTCGTAGACGCTGTAACCCGACGGGTTACACGCTCCTTCCGCTTAGAGCCTGTCTGAAACGGGTTGGTCATGGGGCGACGGCCCCGGCGCGGGAGTCCCGGCGTCAGCCGGGGTGTGGCCGGAACCGACTGAAGCCGGGACGCCTGGGGCGCTGTCCGGTGGATCAGGGCACCCGGCATGCCGTGGGACCGCCGCGCATCATCTTCTCAGACAGTCTCTATAGAACTACCGAATCACGCGGGCACGAACCAGAGCAATCGCGATGGTCACAGAAACGCTTGCGCACGCGTACCGCTGTTGGTACAATAGATACTATATTTTCAAACAGGAGCACCTTCAGGCGCGTCGTTCATCAACCTATGACAGGAGTTACGCGGTTGCTATGCAACCCGGACGTTTCACCCGATGGAAGCCGTATTCGCCTGCGGCCGCATGGGACGGTTGTAGCTGTTTCACACAAATGTTGCGTATTGTGCAACATTTGTGTGAAACAGCCAGGAATCTTCTACCCTGCCGGAGGCAATAGCCACATCCAGGAGAGGGACTGCGTAACTTGTAGCTATGAAACCAGTTTGCCATGCAGCGCATTCTAATAATTGAAGATGAGGCAGAAATTGCCGGCTATCTGCGGCGTGGGCTGACGTTCGAAGGGTTTACCGTCGAAATCGCGTCCGATGGACCGGCGGGCCTGGCGGCCGCCCGCGAGAATCCCCCTGACCTTGTCGTGCTTGACCTGATGCTCCCCGGCCTCGATGGACTGGAGGTTGCCCGGCGGCTCCGCGCTGTCTCGGAAGTGCCAATTATCATCCTGACCGCCCGCGATGCTATCCCGGATCGGGTGGCCGGCTTAGAGAGCGGCGCGGATGACTACCTTGTCAAACCGTTCGCCTTTGAAGAACTGCTGGCCCGCATTCGTGTCCGACTACGGCGGAACCAGAGCGCACAGCAGACCGATGTGCTGCGGTATGCCAATCTCACCATGGATACAGCCGCGCGCGATGTCCGCATTGACGAGCGGCGGGTGGACCTGACCGCCAAAGAGTATGAACTGCTTGAACTCTTTATGCGACACCCACAACAGGTTATGACCCGCGAAGTGATCTATGATCGCGTCTGGGGCTATGACTTTGGCGGCGAGAGCAATATTATCGAAGTCTATGTTCGCTACCTGCGCCAGAAGCTAGAAGCGGCCGGCGAACCGCGTCTCATCCAGACTGTGCGGGGCGTGGGCTACATCCTCCGGGAAGAATAGGCCGCAATTCCGGCCTGTCACCACTCCGTAATCTCCGATGCTGGATCAAACCGTTGTTTCTATGCTATCCTCAATCTCCCACGTCCCCTGACCGACATTGAAACACGAATGTACGTGGGCGCAGCCCTGATAGCTGCATACCGGCGTCCAGCACGACGAACACAGCAATCGCGGACGATAAGCTGAATTGTACCGAACGCTGGACGCTGATTCCCGAACCCTCACGACTGAAGGCAGACGCATTATGTATCGGTTGGTTCCTGGGCCCTTCCACGGACACTGGTGGCGCATCATCATCATCCTGATTCTGTTACCGACCTGTATTGCCCTGCTAATCTTCGTGCCGGATCTGATGGTGCCGGCCGTCCTGCTGGCCCTGGGACTTCTGCTCTGGGAGCGGGTGCGCATCATCTATGCCATGCACGACCTGGCGGCGCGCATTGCGGCGGGCAACTACAATACCAAGGTCGAGGTACAGGAAGGAGCCTGGGGCGCGCTCTGCCATGCCGTAAATACACTCTTGCAACAGCAGCGGCTACATCAACACACCCAGTCACTGCAACCCTTCTTACCAGTTGATGCCGGTGCCCGATTGCTCGGCACTACCCTCCCATCCGCTGGAACGCCCCGCATGCTCACGATCCTGGTTGTGGGCTACACTGGAACACTTGGGCCACAATCCGATGTGGCCCGTTCGCATCTTCAAGCCCTGCATCAGCTATCCACAACCATCCGGCAGCAGGCCGAAATACACAACGCGCTGCTCGAACGCTGTGGCGATCTCATTCTGCTGGCCTTTGGCGCGTTTGATGAAGCCCCCCGAACAAAAACGTTGCGGAGTGCCCTCCAGACCATGCAAATTCTGCGGCAGACCTGGGACAGCAGTTCGCCGCGTGGTGCGCTGACCTTCAGCCTGGCGAGCGGCGATGCCCTGGCCGCAGCCCTGCCGGGCCTGGGATATACCGTCATCGGCTCCCCTGTCGTCCATGCGCTCCAACTCCAGCCACTGGCGATGACCCACCCGGAGTACGCGCTCCTCTGCAGTGAAGAAGCCTACATGACTCTCCGTCGCCTTGACAGCACCAACTGGCTGTCAACCGGGCTGCGCCTGCCATACCCCGACCAACCACCCCAGGTCGTTTATGCGCTGCCCGCCGACACTCCCGGTTTGTACACATGATCCAATACTCCGCGACAGTTAATGTCATCGCTATGAAAGTTAAAAACCCTTGCGTTTTGGTTATGAAGCGCGTATAATACCAGTACGTTTACCGGGTGCATGAACGTTACTTCCCGGCCTCCTGCCTTGAGGAAGGCACATGGAAGAAGAAAAAAACATCGCTACCGGATCGAAAGATTTATCGTCGCTCTCCCCCCGCGCTAACGGTATGTCCGAAGAAGAGGAGGAGGAACTGTACCTGATGGAACAGTTCCTGGCCGATCCTGCCCACGACTACCGCAACCTCCAGTACGGCGATACCGTCGATGGGACGATTATGAAGATCGATCGAGATGAACTGCTCGTCGATATAGGATCAAAAGCGGAGGGAGTTGTGCCCGCGCGTGAGATGCAATCACTAGTACCAGAGGATCGCGCGGCACTTCAGGTTGGGACTGACCTGCTTGTCTTCGTTGTGCAACCCGAAGATAAGGAAGGGCGTGCGATTCTTTCGGTTGATAAGGCGCGTCAGGAGAAGAGTTGGCGCAGGTTGCAACAGGTTTACGAAGCCAGCGATCTCATTCACGCGCCGGTAGTAAACTACAACAAAGGTGGGTTACTGGTCAACCTTGACGGTGTGCGCGGGTTTGTGCCTGCCTCACAGGTCAGTGGTATTAGCCGTGGTCCAGAAACGCAGAAACAGTCCGACATGGCACGCATGGTTGGTCAGGAGTTGCAACTTAAAATTATTGAAATCAACCGCAACCGGAACCGCCTCATTCTCTCCGAACGTCAGGCGGTGCAGGAAGTGCGCGAAGTCAAGAAGGATGAGTTGCTGTCGCTCCTACACGAAGGTGATATTCGTACGGGAACGGTGAGTTCAGTCTGTGATTTCGGCGCGTTTGTTGATATCGGTGGGGCGGATGGGTTGGTTCATCTCTCGGAGTTGTCCTGGAGTCGCGTGAAGCATCCGAGTGAAGTGCTCAAGGTTGGCGATAAAGTTCAGGTTTACATTCTAAGTATCGACAACGAGCGCAAACGGATTGCTCTCTCGGTTAAACGCACGCAAGCAGAACCCTGGGCAACAGTGAACGAACGGTATCAGCTTGGACAGGTGGTCGAGTGTGCTATCACCCAACTTGCCTCCTTTGGTGCATTTGCCCGGGTTGAAGATGGAATCGAAGGGCTGATCCACGTCTCCGAATTGGGTGATGAACGGGTGCAGCATCCCCGCGATGTTGTGCAGGAGGGCGATGTTATCGAGGCCCGCATCATTCGGATCGATCCCGCGCGCAAACGCATGGGCCTCAGTCTGCGCCGGACCCGGGAAGACGACGAACAGACCAGTTCCAGCGACAACGAGGCAACCGACAACGAACCCGACAACGACGACGACAAAGCGAATATGGAGTAGACATGTGCAATGGCGCATATGTTTTCAGGATAAGTATCGTGATGGAGGGAAGCTGACCGGCCCGGTCTGATAGCATATCCACAGGGCTGGTTCCGGTAAGAGAGCCGATATTGCTTTTTTAATGCATACCCTGCATGGTCGGCAACCTTTTCTTTTCTACAAGATGCTTATCATATCTCTACGCAGAGCCTTTTCGGTAGATCATTTACAGCATAGCCTGGGTTCTGCATATGCTCAAGGCATCGGCCCACGTTTCGTCCGAAGCCTGTGGGGGCACAACTGTACAGGAATAATTGCCAACGGAGATTACTATGGCAGATCGACTCTACGATAAGTTTACAAAACGGGCCAAACAGGTACTGCAACTTGCGACTGAAGAGGCGCGTGCTTTCAATCATCCATATGTTGGGACCGAGCATATTTTGCTGGGGTTGATCCGGGAGAGTGAAGGTATCGCCGCGCGCGTGCTTGATGATCTGGGGGTCAAGTTGCCCCAGGCCCGAAGTGCTGTTGAGTTTATCGTCGGCGTTGGCGAGAGTCCCTATCGCGGCGATCAGGATCTGACGGCCCGTGCCAAGAAGGTGATCGAGTTTGCGGTGGAAGAGGCCAAGCGGCTTAATCATCACTATATTGGTACTGAGCATCTCTTGTTGGGTCTGGTGCGCAATGGCGAAGGGGTTGCCACCGGCGTGCTTGATATTATGGGTGTTTCGCTGGAGCAGGTGCGTAATCAGGTAATGAAGGTGCTGCGCCATGGTACGGCACCCACGGCTGAGCGGGCCATGGGTAGCCAGCAGGGACAACGCCAGAGTAAGACACCCTACCTCGATGCGCTGGGAACCGACCTCACCGAGATGGCCGAGGCCGGTCGGCTTGACCCGGTGATCGGGCGGCAACACGAGATCGAACGTGTGATCCAGATCCTATCGCGCCGCACGAAGAATAATCCGGCATTGATTGGCGAGCCCGGCGTCGGGAAGACGGCGATTGTTGAAGGGCTGGCACAGCGGATTATTCAAGGTGATGTGCCCGATAGCATCAAGAACAAGCGCGTTGTCACCCTGGACATGGGGGCACTTGTGGCCGGGACGAAGTATCGCGGTCAGTTTGAAGAGCGCCTCAAGCGTGTGGTAGATGAGATAAAAGAGACACGCTGTATCCTCTTTATTGACGAGTTTCATACCATCATTGGAGCTGGTGGCGCTGAGGGAACACTGGATGCAGCGAATATTCTCAAGCCGGCGTTGAGTCGGGGGGAATTGCAGACGATCGGCGCAACCACCCTGGATGAGTATCGCAAGTATATCGAACGTGATGCGGCCCTGGAACGACGCTTCCAGCCGGTCATGGTCGATGAACCCTCACTCGAGAACAGCGTTGATATCCTGCGGGGTGTCAAGAGCCGCTACGAAGACTTCCACCAGTTACAGATTAGTGATGAGGCAATTAAGGCGGCCGCAATGCTCTCAGCACGCTATGTGCCTGATCGCTTCCTCCCGGATAAAGCTATTGATCTGATTGATGAGGCTGCCAGTCGGGTACGTATGTACCGCTCGGCAACGCCGCCCCGGTTGCGCGATGCGCTGCGCGGGCTTGAAGCGTTGCGGAAAGAGAAAGAAGCGGCCTTTGAGGATCAGCAGTTCGATGTGGCCGCCGATCTGCGGGATCGTGAAGAGCGCATGCAGGCGCGCATCGTCGAGATTGAAGGCAATATGGGGATTGACGCCGAGAGTGGCGACGAGCGGCCCATCGAGCGACCCTATGTCACGGAGGAAGACATCGCCGAAGTCGTGGGGATGTGGACAGGCATCCCGGTGAAGCGGCTCAAGGGTGATGAGACCCAGCGGTTGATGAATATGGAAGCGGCCCTGCATGCACGGGTGGTCGGTCAGGAAGAGTCGATTGTGACGATCTCCAAAGCTGTGCGTCGTGCGCGTGCCGGGCTGAAAGATCCCAAGCGGCCTATCGGGAGCTTTATCTTTCTTGGCCCTACCGGCGTCGGAAAGACGGAGTTAGCCAAGGCGCTGGCCGAGTTTATGTTCGGCACCGAGGACTCTCTGATCAAGATTGATATGTCGGAGTTTCAGGAGCGCCATACGACCAGTCGCCTGGTTGGCTCGCCGCCGGGCTATGTTGGCTATGGCGAGGGGGGGCAACTCACCGATGCCGTGCGCCGCAAGCCTTACAGCGTGGTGCTGTTCGATGAGATTGAAAAGGCGCATCCCGAAGCCTTTAACTTGCTGCTGCAGGTGCTGGAAGATGGTAATCTAACGGACGGTAAGGGGCGCCGGGTTGATTTCCGCAACACGATTATCATTATGACAAGTAATGTCGGTACGGAGCATATTCGCCGGGCCAGCCGAATTGGCTTTGGCGGTAATGCAAGTGAGATCGATATCGCCGATACGCGCCGCAAGGTGGAAGATGCGCTCAAGCAACTCTTCCGGCCGGAGTTCCTGAACCGGATCGATGCGATGATTATCTTCCAGCCGCTGACGCACGAGGAGATTCGCGTAATCTCGAAGATTATGATCAAGCGGGTCCAGCAACAATTGGACGAGCATCAGATCAAAATCGACGTGAAGGATGATGCGCTTGATCTTCTGGGCAAACGTGGCTATGATCCCGCTTTTGGCGCGCGTCCGCTCCGCCGCATTATCACTAACCTCGTCGAAGATCCGCTGGCCGAGGGACTGCTTGAGGGACAGTTCCGCAATGGCGATACGGTTATCATTGATACGCAGGATGATTTGATCCGCCTGCGTTCACTACGCCAGATTGAGCAGGAAGAACCGGAGGCCGAGGAGAGTACCGCCCTCGTCTAGGGTTTGAAGCCCGGTTCATCCCAACACGCAACCAGCCCCGCTATCATGGTGGGGCTGGTTCTTTTTTGTCGGAACCACGCCCGACCCGACGATGACATGCCGATCCCGGCGTTGTGCTACGCTTCGCATATCGTCCCACATGGTATAATGAAACGCATGGCAAAGACACGAACGACCTTCATCTGCCAACAATGTGGTGCCCAGCAACCCCGTTGGATGGGGAAATGCCCCGATTGTGGTGCCTGGGATAGCCTTGTCGAGCACCTTGCGAATCAGGGTTCGGTACAGCGTGCTGCACGACGGGGAGATATGACGGCCCAGCCGTTGCCCTTTCGTGAGATCACGATGGGCAGTATTGAGCGCCTCCCGGTAGCCGGAAGTGAACTCGCACAGGTTCTTGGTGGCGGACTTGTACCCGGATCGGTCGTCCTGATCGGCGGTGATCCCGGTATCGGCAAAACAACCCTCCTGACGCAGATGAGTGCCTCTTTTGCCGAGCAGGTTGGCCCAACCCTGTATGTGAGCGCTGAGGAGTCGGCCCAGCAGATCAAGTTGCGCGCTGAACGATTGGGGTTTGATCCCGAATACCTGTATGTCTATTCCGAAACATGTCTGGATCTAATTCTCCAGCAGATTACGACCCTACAGCCGCGCCTGGTGATTATCGACTCGATCCAGACGGTCTATCTGGAAGCGGTAACATCGGCGGCGGGAAGTGTCAGCCAGGTGCGAGAGGGAGCGCTACGATTGCTACGACTGGCGAAAGAGCTGGACATTCCGATGTTCCTGGTTGGGCATGTGACCAAAGAGGGCGCTATCGCCGGGCCGCGTGTGCTGGAACATATTGTTGATGCGGTGCTCTACCTGGAGGGCGATCGATTTCACCAGTATCGCCTGCTGCGCGGCGTCAAAAATCGCTATGGCAGTACCAATGAAGTTGGTGTCTTTGAGATGACCCAGGGGGGAATGTCCGAAGTGACTAATCCCTCGCAGGTCTTTCTGGCAGAGCGCAGTGCCGGGACACCGGGTTCGACGGTGGCAGTGACGCTTGAAGGAACGCGTCCGTTGCTGGTGGAGGTGCAGGCGCTCACATCGCATGCGGGTAATGGTCCACCGCGCCGGGTGGCAAATGGCTTTGATCCCAATCGCCTGTTAATGCTGGTTGCGGTTCTGGCAAAACGGGTAGGACTGCCGCTATTTAACCAGGATATTTACGTTAATATTGTTGGTGGGTTGCGCATCGGTGAGCCGGCAGCGGACCTGGCAGTTGCGCTGGCGCTGGTTTCCTCATACCGCAACCTCCCGGCTGATCCCGACCTGGTATTGATCGGCGAAATTGGTTTATCGGGCGAGTTGCGCAGTGTAAGTCAGCTTGACCGGCGCCTGGTTGAGGCGGTTAAGTTGGGATTTCATCGGGCAATTATTCCCAACACGATGCAGGGAAGTGCCATTGATGGCCTGAAGGTCAACACGGTGCGCTCATTGATTGATGTAGTTGATCTGGCGCTATGTAGTAGTCCGACCGGACAGGAGTAAGGGTGAAGGTCAGTCTGAACTTCCTGGTGCGGATTGGCGGCATGCTGGCACTGGCAATGTTTGGCGCGTACGTCGGGCGTTGGCTCTCTGGCCCCAATCCGAATGAAACGCAAATCCTCGCCACGCGCCTGCTTATGCTTGCAGGTGCCGGGCTTGGTCTGCTCGTAACCCCTCGCCTGACGATTGATCCCGTTCAAAATTTGTTGCGCCGGATACGGATAGTTCCCCTATCCGAGATCTTCCTGATAGCCATAGGTGCGCTGATCGGACTTATTTTCACGGTATTACTGTCGGTGCCGCTGGCGTTTTTACCACCGCCGTTTCGGAATTATACACCACTGCTCGTAGCAGTGCTGTTTGCCTACATTGGCGCAAAGACATTTGCCATCCGGAAGCGCGAACTGAGTGATCTGCTCCTGGCGCGGCGGCGGGTCTCCGTGACGCCGACAGACTCGGATAGCCCGGCGGAACACGCGGCGGCGTCTCCCCGGTTCTACTTACTCGACACCAGCGCCATTATTGATGGACGCATTGCGACAGTAAGCCAGACAGGCTTTCTGGAAGGGACGTTGATGGTGCCTCACTTTGTGCTGGCGGAACTCCAGAGCCTGGCAGACTCGGGCGATGATCTGCGGCGCAGCAAAGGGCGGCGCGGCCTGGAGCTACTCAGCCAGATGCAGCAGAATCAGAATGAAGTTTTGCCGATTGAGGTCGTGAATATTGAGGTCAGCGGCGCAACCCGGGTTGATGATATGCTGGTTGTACTGGCGCGTCAGTGTAACTGCCCAATCATTACCAATGACTTTAATCTGAATCGGGTTGCCGGGTTGCAGGGCGTGAAGGTGTTGAGCCTGAACCAACTGAGCGAAGCCCTACGACCGCCGGTTGTGCAGGATCAACATTTGCATGTGCTGATCCGCAATGAGGGGAATGCCCGACGGCAGGGTGTTGGGTATCTGGACGATGGTACGCCGGTTATTGTCGAAGATGCGCGCCACCTGATTGGGCAGAGTGTTGAGGTGGTGGTGACACGGCTGCATCAGACGCAGACCGGGCGGATGGTTTTTGCTCAGGTGAAGAATGGGACGCCGTCCGAAGAACCCCAACCCGCTGCCGATAGCCAGTCGGCGTAAGATTTCCTGCCGTTTTACAAGGAGCGAAGTATGCGCGCGATTCTTCAGCGCGTCTCATCCGCATCTGTCACGGTTGAGGGGCAGATGATCGGCCAGATTGGAGCGGGACTGCTGGTGCTGCTCGGTGTCGCGCCGGAGGATACAGCCGCGGAAGCCGGCCTGCTGGCCGATAAAACCGCCAACCTGCGCATTTTTGCCGATGCTGAGGGCCGCTTCGATGGATCGGTACGTGATACCGGCGGGGCTGTTCTGGTTGTCTCGCAATTTACGCTGTTTGCCGATGTGCGGAAGGGGCGACGTCCGAGTTTTGTGGGAGCCGCGCCACCCGAGATGGCTGCGCCGCTGGTTGAGGTCTACGCGAATGCTCTGCGTGATCTGGGTATCCCGGTTGCCACGGGAATCTTTGGCGCGATGATGCAGGTAGCGCTGGTCAATGATGGTCCCGTGACAATCATCCTCGACAGTGAAACCTGGAAGCAGCCACGCCGCCAGGCGTGAACGTCGGGTACCGGACGGGAACAGACTATACCGCGTAACTTGTATCACTGACACGCGTTACATAGTCACTGTCTTGGCAGCGCATGTCGCCTCCGGCCGGGCGACGCTTCACCGGGTGAAACGCCCGGTTTGAGCGCTCACCACGTACGTCGTATCACGGACTCACAAAGTGAATGTCCCCCATGTGCCATAAGTGCCATTACGCAATCCACCCAAAGTACTATCTCTCCTGACAGTCCACCATGTTACTGGTTGGAACGACGTGCTATAATGGCATCCAGGTGGCTTTCCCCGTGTGCCACAATCCAGGTTCGCTCCGGGTTGGTGTTAATCCGCAGGTTGCCCGGTGTGCCACACAACATCATCTGCTAACCGGGTGGTAATGCCCCAGGAGTATAATGGTATGAAACCCGTCACCTGCACTATTCACCGCGAGGTGGATGTGTATGTTGCCATCGGGCGTGGTCGTGAAATGGCAACCACACTCGGGTTCAACAACATTGATCGAACACGGCTGGAAATTGTGATACTGGAGTTAACCCGTAATCTGCTGGTTCATGCCGGCGGCGGAGAATTACGACTGGAACTGGTTGCGCGTCACGAGCAGAAGGGCATTGCCGTTGAAGCGCTGGACACGGGTCCGGGTATCGCGGATATTGCGCTGGCATTGAGCGATGGCTATAGTACGGTTCATACGCTCGGTGCCGGATTGCCAGGGGTGAAACGTTTGATGGATGAATTTAGCATCGAGTCAACCGTTGGGGTAGGCACACAGATCCGTGCAATCAAATGGGTGCCTCGCCGGCGTGAGAGGTATCCCTATGAGTAGGATTGTATGGGGAGCGGTCTGTCGACCCAAGCGCGGCCAGAGCATCAGTGGTGATATGTATGTCGTCGAAGAGATTGGCAGCCATGGGCTACTGGTATCGGTCATTGATGGCCTGGGCGGGGGGCAGGAAGCGGCACGGGCATCAGCGGGCGCGGCAGAAGTGTTGCGAACCATGGCGGATTATTCACTGAACGACCTGATCCGGCGCGCGCACAGCGCGCTGCATCATACACGGGGCGCAGTTATCGCCATTTTGCGGCTTGATCTGGAGAAACGCCAGATCGATTACGTCGGTGTTGGTAACATTGGTATTCAGGTGTACAGTCAGCAGGCCATCAAGCCAATTTCGAAGAACGGAATCCTGGGATACCGTCTGCCTTCGCTGCTGCCGCTGCACTACTCCTACAATTCTGGTGATACGTTCGTTCTTTATAGTGATGGTATATCAAGCCGGTTTAATCTGGACGGCAAGATTGATGTTACGCTGCCGCCCCAGGATATGGCGGATGCCATTCTTGAACAATACGGAAAAACGGTAGATGACGCGACAGTCGTTGTCGTGCGGGATACAGGATAGCGATGAACGGCCTTCTATTTGCTGCTCTTTTCGTGAAAGCACACGCTTTTCGGTAACAGTTGTGCGGAGATTGTAGACGCCGTGACCCTGTCCGTGCGTGTAACACCGGGTGAACACTTATGCATTCCGATTTAGCACATTGGCTGACTGAACAACAACCACGGTTGTTGCCATGCTGGGAAACATCGCTTAATGCGATGGCAAAGCTCAGGACGAACGGGAATGGGCACGCTGTATCGGCTCCAATTGATACTATCGACGATAGCGCTCCCCAGGATGCGGCGAGAACCGATGTCCTTGAACAGATCTACGAAGGTCTCATTCGCGCAGCACGGGGCGAGTTTATCGAATTGAGTGCGCGCCTGTATGCAATCAGCCAACTCGACGGATGGCATGAGGTCAGCCTGCCGGATCTGCTGGCTGTGACATTTCAGTTTCGCCGGCAAGCATGGGATATCTTGCAGCAGGAAGCGAATGATCCCGCGCAAACCTTCGAGTTGATGCGCGAACTTGACACCCTTCTGGAGCATACCACCGATGCAATTGCACGCTCCTGGGAAACCTACACCGAGGCAACCATTCAAGACCGCATTAGCCAGGCCGAGTTTATTGCCGAAAGCCTGGCATCTGCGACCGAAGAAGCTGATCGCCGCGCGTTGCAACTCTCGGCACTAAACCGGGTGTTGCAGCGCTTTTCGGCCAGCCTGGAGAGCGAAGATTTGCTCGATATGGTCGGGAGTAGCCTGCTGGAAGTTATGGGGGTTGCGCAGATTACCATCTGGTTGCCCCATGTTGATGCGGATGAATATCTTGATGATGCCGCGCTGTATGTGGCGCAAACCTGGGGCGAAGAGCCCTACCCGGAGGTTGGGATGCGCCTGGTCGAGTCGCACGATGATCTCATCTTCCATTCACACTCGCAAGCTATGATTATTTGTGAGCCGGCACCGGATGCCGCGAAACAGGGTGACTGGTACCGCGCGGGATGTGGCATCCTGGTTCTGCCACTGCTGGTCAACGAGCGGTCCACCGGGGTGGTGGTACTGCAAGATCCTGACCCGGTGGCGCAACTCTCCCGCTCGCAGCAGGATCTGGCGCGGGGTATTGCGATGCAGGCAGCGATTGCCCTGGAAAATGCCCGCCTGTATGATCGTATTCGACGCTTTAACAATGAGTTGGAGCAACTGGTTGCGCGGCGTACCCATGAACTGCTCGCCGAGAAGGACCGCCTCAGCACGCTGTACGATATCACCCGGGAGGTCAGCAGTACGCTGGATCTTGATGGGTTGCTCAATGCCTCGCTGGTTGCGCTGGCGCGAATTACGCAGGCGGAGTATGGGTCGGTTATGCTGATCGAGCCGGATACGGAGCATCTAGTTAGCCGGGCCAGCCTGGGACACTCTGAGAGTACCTTTACACGCTTTCCCATTGGTGTAGGGATTGCGGGCTGGGTGGCGCAATACAAGCAGCCGGCATTAATTGCCGATGTGAGTAAAGATCCGCGCTGGGTAGCGCTACCGCTTGGAGATAACCGGCGTAAACGCGAGGGTTCCATGGTAGTGGTTCCACTGATGGCCCAGAATGAGGTTGTCGGGGTTCTGACGCTGTCACATAAGCAAGCCGGGTTCTTTAACGAGGATCATTTGCGGTTGCTGACGGCCAGCGCCGGCGGGATTGCCGTCGGATTGCATAACGCCAATCTCTACAACACCATTGTGAGCGAAACCGAGCGACGGGGCGAACTGCTCCGGACGCAGCAGGAGACAACCAGTAAACTGGCCGCCATTCTGCAGAGTCTCTCGGATGGCGTGCTGGTGTGCGATATGGATGGTCGGGTACTGTCAACGAATGCTGCCGCCGGACGTATTCTGCAACGGGATATTGAAGAGCTGGTGCTCTGGAACCTGCATGACCTGCTGCCACGCTATCTCCAGGATCGGGTTGATGAAGAGATGCCTTTGAGCGAACTGCTGGCCTACCCGCTGGACAGTACTGGTACGCCACGAGTGTTTCAAACTATGACTCAGATTGGGTTACGGGTGGTCAGTCTGGCGCTTAACCCGGTGTTGCGCGAAGAAGACGGAGAGTTGATGGGAGCGCTGCTCCTGCTACGCGATATTACCCGCGAGGTCGAGTCGGATCGCCTGAAGACCGAATTCATCGGCACCATGTCTCACGAACTGCGGACACCAATGACGGCGATTAAAGGCTTTACGCAACTGCTCGGAATGGGCAGCCTGGGTGAAATCAATGATACGCAGCGCGAACTGCTGAATACGATCCAGACTAACGCCGAGCGCATGATTAATATCATCAATGATGTGCTTGATATTACCAAAATTGAAACAGGTAGCATTGACCTGGAATTGCGACCACTTCATCTGGCGGAAACATTGAGTGGAGTTATCGCCGATATCCAACCGCTTGTTCGGGATCGGGAACATGCGCTCACGGTGCATATCCCGCCGGGGTTATTGCTGGTGCGCGCCGACTCCAGTCGTCTGCATCAGGTACTATACAATATTCTCGCGAATGCGGTGAAGTATACGCCGCACGGTGGCAAAGTGGAGATCGAGGCGCATGAGGCAATACTGGATGAACTCCCCCAGACGATACGCGATAACATTCTATCAAGCCGGCGCTATGTTCAGGTTAACGTCCGGGATACCGGCGTTGGGATTGCCCCCGATGATCTGGGCCGCGTCTTTGAGCGCTTTTACCGCACCGAGAATCCGCTGAAAATCGAGGCCGGTGGTACCGGCCTGGGACTCTCGCTGGTCAAACCGCTGATTGAGTTGCTGGGTGGGGATATCTGGGTTGAGAGCGAGTTGAAGGTCGGGAGCACATTCAGCTTTGTGCTGCCGGCGGCGTGATAACAGCACGAGCATCAAAAAAGAACGACCAGCAGCCGTATCGGCTGCTGGTCGTTTCTCTTTGCCTACTGCACGCGTAGGAATTTGCGCTTACCTACCTGCACAACAACGTCTGCGCCCGGCTCCAGTGTCAACTCGTACTGTTCAACCTTTGTGCCATCGACACGCACACCGCCACCATTGATGAGACGGCGGGCCTCGCTCTTGCTGGCAGCCAATCCGCTGTCGGCCAACAGATCAACAATGGTCATTGGCGCATTCAGGGTATGCACCGGAATATCCTCCGGAATTTCGCGCTCCCGAAACTGGCGAATAAACGCCTCCTCGGCAACAGTGGCATCGGCGGCGCTGTGAAACTGGCTGACAATATCACGGGCCAGGCGCATCTTCAGGTCGCGCGGGTTCACCGTTCCACTGTCCAGCGACTGCCGGATCTCATCCAGTTCGCTGAGCGGGACATCGGTGAGAATCTCGTAGTAGAGCGGCATCACCGCGTCGCTCATTGACATTATTTTGCCATACATATCGGCCGGTGTAAGGGTAACGTCCACCGTGTTGTCAAAGGTTTTGCCCATCTTGCGCCCATCGGTGCCGGGAATGAGCGGCACCAGCAACACATGCTGCGGCTCCATCCCCATCTGGGTCATCAACTCGCGCCCGGCCAGATTATTAAACTTCTGGTCAGTGCCGCCAAACTCGACATCTGAATGTATGGCGACGGAGTCATATCCCTGGAGCATTGGGTACATCAACTCCAGAATGGTCAGCGGCGCACCGGCTTCGTAGCGCTTGCGAAACGTTTCGTGGGCCAACATCTGCGCCATGGTGAATCGCCCGGCAAGATCAAGTGCATTTTCCAACTTGAACGTCCCGAACCACTCGCTCTGCCAGCGCACCTCAGTCTGCGCCCGATCAACCACACGGAAGAACTGCTCCATGTAGGTACGGGCATTCTCCTGAACGATTTCGGCCGTAAGACGGGGGCGCGTTGCATCCCGTCCGCTGGGGTCACCAATCTGCGCGGTCCAGTCGCCGACGATCAGCACAACTTGATGCCCAAGCTCCTGAAACTTACGTAGTTTGCGCAACCCGACCGCGTGCCCGATATGCATATGGGGACGACTGGGATCGAAGCCCTGTTTGAGGCGCAATTTGCGCCCACTCGCCAGTAGTTTTTTAAGTTCTGCTTCAACAATAACTTCGGCAACGCCGCGCGTCAGTAGTTCGTTTAGGTCCATTCCGGCTCTCCATAATTCCGACAATTCAAAAGAGCGTGGACGGCCCGGTCCACGCTCGCTCTTCCTGAATATGGTAAGGTATGCTATGCTGTACCATAGCTCGCTCAGGCTACTCGCAGGCTGCTGCACGCGAGTAACATGCCGCTTTTGCCCTGAGTGAATGTAATCATCTTTGTTTAAAAATATTCGCTGCAGGCAATTGGTTTAAGAAGATTTTGAACAATGGATTGCCTTGAACGTGCCGCCTTGTAGCGGTTCTATAGTAGCATGGTCTTTATTGTAGTGTCAACCTGAGCACCCGGTAATATCCCGGAGGGTCACGCGGATGAGTCTTCCTGCAAATGTATCAGATGGAACATGATCTGATCGATCACCTGCGAAATACTGGCAGTGCGGGTAATGTTAGCATAGGCCCCCACTTTCATGGCCGTTTCAGTCGAGGCGGTATCGCTGGTCAGAGCCAACAGTGGCGGCGGTGTCTCAAACTGCTGCCGGATTTCTTGCAGCGTCTCTTCCGACGCGATCTCGGCAATCAACAGCGCAACATCGGGCGTGCGAGCCAGCAGGGTGTGCGCCGCAACCGTATCGGCGGCAAGCAGTGCGCGATAGCCCTGTAACCGGAGCATGTAGTCGAGCGATTGCGACAGGGTCGGGTCGTCACAGAGAATCAGCGCATTGAGGAGGGGTTGTCCCCGCCGTTCACCCACCGGCACTTCGCGCTGTTTGCGGCGGCGATCAATTACATAGCTACTGCCGGGGAGCAACTTGGCCTGATTTTTCAACTCCGCGGCGACTTTGCTGATCTCCTCAACGTTGGTAAAATTACGCCAGAAGGTATTGACAACTGCAATAGACACACTCAGGAGCCCGAATTTCCGGGGCATACCCTGGCGATCAATGCCTTTGAGGTAGCCGCGCTGCAGGTCGGCGGTATCGTACAGAGAACTGACACGCTCATCGAAGGTGTTCACCAGATTCTGACATAATGATTCGACATTGGGCTCGGTATGAATGATAGCAAAATCATCACCGCCAATATGTCCCAGGAAATCGGCAGTTGGCGCAATCTCGGTCAGCACATCTGCAAGGAGATGTATTGCGCGGTCGCCACGGGCGAAGCCGTACGCATCGTTAAAGGCTTTAAAATTATCCAGATCGACATAGAGGAGCGCGAAGCTCTGGTGAGAACTGAGCCGATGCTCCAGTTCCGCTTGCAGCAGAATATTGCCCGGCAACCCCGTGAGCGGGTTGTGGACCGGACGCTGGGCGGCCCGGCGCAGATGGCTCCGGATACGGGCGAGCAGGACATCAATGTCATATGGCTTAACGATATAGTCATCAGCACCGGTTTCAAAGCCGGTGACCACATCGGCGGACGCACTGCGTGCCGTCAGGATAATCATGGGGAGATGGGCGGTTCGCGTGTCGTTGCGAAGCTGGCGGATCGCCTCATATCCATCCATAACCGGCATCATCAGGTCAATCAGCAGCAAAGCCGGCGCATGTTCTTGTGCCATACGGACAAGCTCATCGCCATTATACGCGATCAGGACATCGAACCCCGCGCTGCGTAAGGTCTCTTGCAAGAGCATACATAGCACAGGGTCGTCATCAGCTACGAGGATACGTGTTTGTGCGGTCATTCGTGCAGCCCTGTCTGTTAAGTGAATAATACGACGCTTAGAAGCAGGGTGCTTACCATGCGCTCTTCCTGAAGTTCCTATGGACACATACTAAAGCATACCATACGATGAGGACTTATGGTTCATTCTTTGGTCTAAGATTTCGTGCCATATCTGCGCTATAGCGCTATAATGGTAGCATGCCTGGATATATATAAACTACGCGAAACCGGGAATTTGCGCAACAAAGGAGTAGGACATGAGTCTTGAGGCCGAGGTTGGCGTCAAACGACAGCGCATCGCAGCGTTGATGGAAGAGTATCACCTGGCAGGGGTACTCCTGGGGCGCAATAGCAGCGTCAGTTGGGCACTGGCCGGTGGGGAGGCCCATGTGGCGCTGAACAGCGAAGCGGCCGTTGCGGCCGTCCTCTACACGGCGCAGGGTGATTATGTGCTGGCAAATGCGATTGAGATGCCACGCCTGCTGGCCGAGGAACTGCACGGTCTCCCCTTTGAACCGGTAATATTTCCCTGGTATGACGCGGGCCGCCGGGCCGCGCTGGTGGCCGAACTGACTGATGGTGGCCCGGTCGGTAGTGATGTACCGGAGGTGGGAACTCAACGCCTGGATGGTCCGATTGCCGCGTTGCGCTACCAGCTTACGCCTGAAGAGCAGCACCGCCTGCGCGATCTGGGGGCGCGCGCCGGTGCCGCCATTGATACCGCCGCCGGCGAGATCGCTCCCGGTATGCATGAATATGCGATTGCCGGTCTCCTGTCCGAGGAGTGTTTTCTGCGCGATATCACCCCAGTAGTGTTGCTTATTGCCACCGATGAACGGATTCAGCGCTTTCGTCACCCGATTCCAACGGGCAAACCGCTGGACCGATATGCTATGCTGGTGTTGAGTGCGCGGCGCTGGGGATTGATAGCGAGTGTTACCCGGTTGGTTCACTTTGGGCCAATACCGACGGATCTGCGCCGGCGCGCCGCTGCATGTGCCCAGGTTGACGCGGCGGTTATTGCCGCCACTCGTCCCGGCGCGACTGCGGGCGACATTTTTGCCCGGTTGCAGGCGGCCTATGCAAATGCCGGGTTTCCCGATGAGTGGCAACAGCATCACCAGGGCGGAGCCGTCGGTTATGAGGGGCGCGAGTGGTTCGCCACACCGGCCGCAACCGAAGTTGTGCATGCGGGACAGGGATTTGCCTGGAACCCCTCGATTGCCGGGGTGAAGAGCGAGGATACGGTACTGGTGCAGGCGCAAGGCGTTGAGGTAGTAACCGCGACCGCGCGCTGGCCCCGACAGACCGTGCAGGTGGGGGAATTGACGCTGGAACGTCCGGCAATTCTCGAACTGGATTAGGGCTGACATAGGAGTTGCACAATGTTCGCGTACCGGCCTCTGCCACGCTACCCCGAGGTGCCGATGGTACTCGTACACTCAGCACACCGGGTACACAACCCATAACTGGCAGCCAGCAATAGTGACCAATCAGGAGCAACAGGTAGGAGGTAAGGTGTGAGCCAAGACTTACGAGTTGAGATCAAGGAAGCAATTGCGCAGCAGAAGATAGAATTTATCAATCTGCAATTCACCGATATTCTGGGCATGGTGAAGAGTGTCACCATTCCTGTTGATAAACTGGAAGAAGCGCTCGACTATGGCATCTGGTTTGATGGTTCTTCCATCGAAGGGTTTGTGCGGATTGTCGAGAGCGATATGTATCTGGTGCCGGATCTGACAACCTATGCTCACATCCCCTGGAATGAGCATGGTGTAGCCACGGCCCGCATGATTTGCGATGTGTATACGCCCGACGGCAAGCGTTTTGCCGGCGACCCGCGCTATGTGCTTGCCAATGTGATGCACCAGGCGGCAGAACTTGGCTATAACTACAAGGTGGGCCCCGAACTGGAGTTCTTCCTGTTCAAGCCGGACCAGAACGGGCGAGTGTTGCCAATTCCACAGGATAGTGCCGGGTATTTTGATATTTCGACGGATTATGCGGCCCATGTGCGGCACGAGATGACCCGGGCGTTGCGCGGATTTGGCATTGCGGTTGAGGCCAGTCACCACGAAGTTGCGCCGGGGCAACACGAGATTGACCTGAGTTATGGGGATGCGGTGCATACCGCCGATCATCTGGTGACAGCACGCGTGGCAATCAAGGCAATTGCGCAGCAGCATGGGCTGTATGCCACATTTATGCCCAAGCCGATTGCCAATCTCAACGGTAGCGGGATGCATGTTCATCAGAATTTGACGAATCTGTTGACCGACAAAAATGTCTTTTTTGACCCGACTGACTCCTACGGCCTCTCGAAGATCGGACGTCAGTTTATCGCCGGTCTGCTGACCCATGCCCACGGGATGAGCGCGGTGCTGTCACCGCTGGTCAACTCTTACAAGCGGTTGGTGGCAGGCTACGAGGGCGTCAAAAACTTTGAAGCGCCGGTCTATGTGAGTTGGGGACATACCAATCGCTCGGCCCTGGTGCGGGTACCGCGCACCAGTCGGGATCGTCCGCATACGACGCGGGTGGAACTGCGCTGCCCCGACCCGTCGTGTAATCCTTACCTGGCCTTTGCGGTGATGCTGGCAGCAGGGCTCGACGGCATTAAGCAGCGGCTCCCGCTGGGTGAGGCAGCCGAGGAAGATCTCTTCCGCGTCGATCCCCGGGCGCGGGGCATGGAAATTCTGCCGCGTTCGCTGGGTGAAGCGCTGGATGCACTCCAGAAGGACGAGGTTATCCAGACAGCGCTGGGACCGCACATCTACGAACGTTTCATGGAAGCGAAGATGCAGGAGTGGGAATCATACTGCGGGTATATCTCGCGGTGGGAGATTGAGCGTTACCTGCATATCTTCTGAGGCAAGTAAGATAGGGGCGCAGCAGGCTGCGCCCCTACTTGCTCAGTCTTCCGCTTCCGCTTCGCGCACAAACCGCATTACGCGAAACGCCTCAGCAAACGCATATCCCTCTTCCGCGCCGGTTTCCGCGTTGCGCTGCCGAATCCAATCGGCCGAGTCCGGGCTGACCTGTGATTTGTGGCACAGGAGCGCGCTGATTTTGCGTTCCATCGTGTTCGATATATCGATCTTGAGCGTCGGATGCAGCGTCAGGTTGAGATATACCTCTGAGACATGATGCGGCTCATAGCCTTCAGCCAGCAACTCGGGGAAGGTCGGGCGCGTTTCCGCACTGGGAAAGACCGCGTAGATCGCCGCTTCTCCCGCCGCGCGATGGTCCGGGTGGTTGATATAGCCATCGCCCACAAGCACCGTAGTCGGATCCTGACAGACCACACGATAGGGCCGGATCTCGCGGATCAGCCGGGTCAGATCGCGGCGCAACTCCAGCGTCGGCTGAAGCACGCCGTCGGCATACCCCATAAACCGTACATCTTGCACACCAACCGCCGCCGCTGCCGCCAGTTGTTCCTCACGTCGCTGCAGCACCAGTGCCGTCAGGTCAACGCCGGGCTCGTTACTCCCGGCAGAACCATCCGTCACCACGCAGTACGTTACGTGAGCACCTTCATCGATCCATCGGGCCACGCTCCCGGCCGTACCAAACTCGATATCATCCGGGTGGGCGGCGATAATCAGGATGCGCATTGGCTCTGTGTCTGTTTGTTTTTTCATCATAGTTGAAAATATACTACATTTTCCCCGGATCTGTCCAGAGGAATTTTGAAACTGTTCCCGTACAACCCGAACACCAGCTCCGGAATGGCCGGGTATATGCACAATCATGCTATAATCTCAGCAGGATGCTATGTATGTCCAGAACGCTCTTATAAACAGGAGTTACGCGGTTTTCCATCCGGTAGCTGGGATGCGCCTCCGGCAGGGTGAAAAAGATAAAAATGTACCATGCTGTGGCAGGCGAATCTGTCGTTCATCGGGGTAACTGTCCGGTTGGAAGGCGCACCGCGTAACTCCTGTTATAAAAGGAAAAATCATGACAATCGAACCTCTCGTGACCGAGTGTGTCACGCAGTTCGAGACCAGTCACGCGGCACGCGAACAGGCACTGACTACTTCACGCGCGCTGGTTCGCCAGTGTGCCAATACGATTCGCGCAGCTCACCGCAAGCAGTTTGATGAAGCGGCGCAGATGCTGGAGCAGGCCGGCACCATCGTCGGCAACCTGCGCGCCGTGGTTGCCGACCAGCCGGGGTTGCTGACAGCCGGCTACACCCAGGACGCGCTCAAGGAGTATGCCGAGGCTTCCCTGGTCTACGCCTTCCTGACCGGGGGCACACCACCGTCAGTCAGCGAGCTGCAGATTGAACCGGCCGCGTACCTCAACGGACTGGCGGAAGCTGCCAGCGAACTGCGGCGCGCCATCCTGGATGGCCTGCGCCGGGGTGAGGTGACGCGCGGGGAAGAGTTGCTGACGATTATGGACGATGTCTATAGCATGCTGGTTACAGTGGACTTCCCGGAAGCGGTTACAGGCGGGCTCCGGCGCACCACCGATGCGCTACGGGCCGTGCTCGAACGCACCCGTGGCGATATGACAGCGGCCATCCGACAGGAGCGATTGACAGAGGCACTGGCAGCGTTTGAGGCGAGGCTCGGAAGTCCGTAGTCCGTAGCCTGTAATCCGTAGGTCGTAATCCGTGGCCTGTAATCCGTAGGCCGTAGCCTGTGGTTTTTGTAAATCAAGGGGAAATGAAAACATGGCCCACAAGTTTCGCGATCTCCGCGTCTGGCAGCAAGCCATGGATCTGGTAACGGATGTGTACCGGCTCACGCACAGATTTCCCCAGCACGAGCAGTTCGGCCTGACCAGTCAACTCCGCCGGGCCGCAGTATCAATTCCACTCAATATTGCCGAGGGAGCCGGCAGCGAGAGCCCGAAGGAGTTTAAACGCTTCCTCGACATCGCAATTAGATCAACCTACGAAACGATGACAGCTATCGAAATAGCGGTGAGATTAGATTATTGTGAACAGACGGCCGTCCTACCGCTGATTGACCAGGCAGACTACATTGCGGCGATGATTGTAAAACTTTCGCGCAACATTCAAGAACATTCCGACACAAAAACAGTTCGTGAGTTAATCGTTGAATACGTCACTAATACCGAGATGGATACTGATGACTGATAACCAGCGCCAGGATGCCAACAACAGCATACCGACTACCGACCACGGACTTCGGGATATGGACTTCGGGATACGGACTTCGGGATACGGACTTCGGGATACGGACTTCGGGATACGGACTACGAACCTCGGTACCGCCGCACTACCGGCAGCGGTACTCGAAGCGATTACCGCCTGTACAGAGGCTTGCCGCAGCACACTCCAGCAGCTTGAGGATGACCGCGATGGTTTGCGGGCCGCGCTTGACCGGCGCATCCGTCCCGCACCCGATGGCCCGACGCGGCGGCTCTGCGCGGTTGATGGGGCACACGCCACCGTACCGGCAGCGGGCGCGACCTTTGCCGCTATTGCCGCCGCCGCTGTCGAGGAGGCCACCCTCACCGATCAAGATGTGATTGTGCAACTGCTGCCCCCCGTGGAAGAACTGGAGAGCATCCTGGGCGGGCTACGCTCTGTGCTGGAACTGCGCCTGCTGGCACAGCGAATACGCGCCACCAGCAGCGGCCTGTTTGTCCTCGATGGCTCATTCTACTCGGTGCTGCTGGAGATCAACCGGCTGCTGGTGCGGTATGCGCAGGACCATCGTGCCGGGAATCCGCCTGCCTGGTGGAACATCTTTCGCCCACTGATCGAGATATTCTTCCTGGAAGAGGACTGGCGGCTCGTGCTGGAGTGCCGGCGCGTGGTGGCGCATCCCAAGTCGGCCACCGCTGCCGACGATGTGGCGGCGCTGGCGCCCCACCTCAGCGGCACCATCACTGACCGGACGCTCTGGACCAGTGTACTCAATGCGGGCGAATACTCGCTGCCGGTTTCGCTGATACGCCAGGACCGACCTCATCTGTTGACCGGCTATCGCAACCCGGTGCTGCCCGACTTCCGCCGGCGGCGTATGGCGATAGAGCATAGCTATGGGCAGCTCTATGTGCTCTACTACCGGCCCGATGCAACCGGCCCGGCCTATCGGCTGGAACTGCCCGCCGCGCTGATTGCGCGTGAGCCGCTGGGCGCGGTGCTGGCAACATTCCGGGGCGCGTTGCGCGTCAACACGGTACAGGAGCCACTCCCGCAGTTCCTGGCCGACACAATCTGCCGGCAACTGGGGCGCGCGCTGGCTGCCACCGCCGAAGGTGCCCGCACGCGCCTGCAGCATGAGTTTGACCTGGGGCTGGTGCAGCGCTATCTGGGGCCGTATCGCACGCCACGCTAACTCCATACGATGACAGCAGGTACCTGCGTACACGGAAACTGAAGTTTTGGTACCGGCGAAGCGACGGTATAATAGAGCGAAACAGAAAGGAGACTGCTCATGACTTCCCTGACTTTTGACCAGATCCTCACCGGCGCCCGTCGGCTTGCGCCACACGAGCGGGCGAAACTGATTGCCCGGCTTGCCAGAGAGCTTGCTGAACAGCCCACTGTTGCGCCACCAGCAGATGGATGGACACGCTGGCAGCAACTGCGAACCGAGATCGCAACGCTGTACCCCCATGCCGATATTAGTGGGTAACTCGACGTTGACCGCCGCGAGCGTGATGCCATGCTGACCGGACGCGAGGCAGCCGACGAGGTACACTCTACCGATTAAACTCTGCTCGACTTGTAGGACGCGTTTCTGCATCTATTCATTCGCTTCTTCTCGCGCGGATTAATCCACCGATGAATAGGGCATCTGCACTTCGGGCAGCAGCAACTGCTCCTCCGCTACCTCATCCTGCTCCCCCGCCCGCAGCCAGGTGACAAACCGCTGGCGCTGCGCATCATCACCCAGCGCAGCCAGCCGATCCCCGGCGCGCAGGAAGGTGGTTGCATCGGGATTGACCAGCACCTCGGTGCCACGCACAATCGCAACAATGGAAGCCCCTGTGCGCTGCCGGATATCCAGCCGGCCAATTTGCTGATCAACGTAGCGCGAGTTGGACGAGAGTTGATACCATTGCAGACACAGGTTCGCCGCCGCACTCCGTAACGTGCTCAGCAACTGTCCATCATCCTCGGCATATTGCCATGGCGCGTACCGCTCGGAGTGAACGGTGTCGATGTAGCCCTGGATCGCCTCACCCGTTACCCCCAGTCGCAGCAGCGTCTGCCGCAGGATCTCCAATCCGCCCTCAAAGTTGGGCAGAATAACATCGTTTGCGCCGCTGTCATACATGCGCGGCAGATCCTCAGTCCGCTGCGCCAGCGAAATAATCGGCACATGCGGACAGATATCGCGGACATTCTGCAAAATCATGTGCTGGGTCGCCGGGTCGGGTACGGTAATGGCGACAACACAGGCCGAGTCAAGTTGCGCCCCCCGAAGCACCGCCTGATTGGCGGCATCGCCAAAAATAACCGTTGCCCCATTTGCCCGCCCCTGCTGCACACGCATCCAGTCCGGCTCAATAACCACAAACGACTGTTCCAGTTCCTGCATCGCCTCAACCAGATGTTGCGCAATATGCCCATACCCGCAGACAACTACATGCCCGCGCATACCACCGGGCACTTCCGGTTCCTCATTGCCGGGACGGAGCGAGCGTGACGGCAACCGCCGATCAAGTAACTCCGTCAGCGGATCGATACCGCGCAGCAAGAAGGACGTTGCCAGAACCGAAAGCAGCGCGCCACTCAACGTCATCCCATAGATATAGTTGTCCAGGACGCCAAGCTGCACTCCCTGCTCAGCGAGAATAAACGAGAACTCGCCGATCTGCGCCAGCCCGGCCGCAACCAGCAGAATTGTCCGCCGCGTATAAGCAAATGCCCAGAGCACCGCTGCCGTCACCAGGAACTTGCCGAGCACAATCACCGTGGTAAGCAACAGCACGATTCCCAGATTATTCCAGATAAAGCGCGGGTCAATCAGCATGCCGACGGAGACGAAAAAGAGAATAGCAAATGCATCACGCAGGGGCAGAATCTCGCCTAGAATGCGATAATGCACCTCCGACTCGGAGACAACGAGCCCGGCGACAAAAGCGCCGATTGCCAGCGACAACCCAAACCCCTGCGTCGCCAGCAACGCGGTGCCCAGCGAGAGCACCAGTGTTGCCAGCAAAAATAGCTCGCGTGAGCCGCGTTGCGCAATGCGGGTCAGCAGCCAGGGAAAGAGCCGCCCACCCAGAAAAATCATCAGCGCGAAGAAAACCGCCGCACGGCCGAGCGCCCAACCCACCTCCACCAGCGGATTGCTATCCCCCTGCCCCGCCGTCACCGCCGGCAGCAGTACCATGATCAACACCGTGCTTAGATCCTGCACCAGCGAGATGCCGGTTGTAATCTGCCCATGCTGGCTACCCAGTTCGCCCCGATCCATCAAGAGCTTGAACAGCACCGTCGTCGAGGAGATGGCGATAATGCAGCCAAAAAACAAGCGCCAGGCCCAGGGCCATCCCAGCAGCGTGCCAACACCCACACCCAGCAGAATCGTCAACCCGACCTGACCAAGCCCGCCCGTCAGAGCCACACGCTGCACCCGGCGCAACTGATCCACCGAAAACTCGACACCGACCCCAAACATCAACAGGACCACACCGATTTCGGCCAGCAACTGAATGCGCTCCAGATCGCCCACCATCGCCGGTGTATAAGTGCCGACAAAGATCCCCGCGACCATGTAGCCGATAATGGACGGCAGGCGCAGCCGTACCGCCATAATCCCGCCCACAATCGCCGCCAGCATGGCAATGGTTAAATCCTGAATAATCAGCGCATCTCCCATAGCACCTCCGCTTCTCAATGCATACGGCAAGGAGGCAACGAAACCGGGCATGCTGCGCCACTTCGTCACCTCCTCAAGTCTGCTTTTACTATGCCATGCTCCGAATACAGACGCAAGCAAACAGCGCGGCACTGCCAAAAACGAATATGCTATAATAGAGGCGCAGCCAATGCGCATACGAGGAGGAGCTATGTCAGGTCATACCAAATGGCATTCGATTCGACACACCAAAGGAGTGGTCGATCAGCGCCGGGGAAAGCTATTTACCAAGCTGGCGCGTGATATTACCGTCGCCGTGAAGGATGGCGGCAATGGTGATCCCGATATGAATTTTCGCCTGCGACTGGCCATTGATAAAGCCAGGCAGTCCAATATGCCCTCGGATAACATCCAGCGCGCGATTGATCGCGGCCTGGGCAAAAGTGCTGATGGTGATCTGGAGGAGATCTATTACGAAGGGTACGCGCCCGGTGGGGTCGCCCTGCTGATTGAAACATCCACCGACAATCGCAATCGCACTAACTCGGATGTTCGCTCAACATTAACCAAGAACGGAGCCAGTCCGGGCGAACCCGGCTCGGTCGCCTGGATGTTCGATCAGAAAGGGCTGATCACGCTTGATCTCACCGACACTGACCTGGACCCGGACGAGGTGACGCTTCAGGCCATCGACGCAGGCGCCGAGGATGTCGAGGTCTTTGACCAGACCCTTGAAATCTATACCGAGTGGACTCAACTCAACGATGTACGCCAGGCACTCTCAGATATGGAACTGCCGATCACCAATGTTGAGAAGGCCATGCGGCCTAAAACCATGGTTCAGCCGGACGAAAAAGAGGCGCTCCAGACCATGCGCCTGCTGGAAAAGCTGGAAGACCTGGACGATGTACAGAAGGTTTACAGTAATTTGGAAATCAGCGATGAGATGGCCGATAATTATAAGCCCGAATAGCAACAAGGTTATGCATGCGTACACTTGGCATTGATCCAGGTACGGCCATCATGGGATGGGGCGTCGTCGCAGAGGTGGGGGGCGGTACGCTACAATCAATTGCCCACGGCGCGCTGACCACTCCTGCGGGGAGCGAACCGGCCCACCGCCTGCTGTTGCTCTACCAGGGACTAACCGGCCTGCTGCGCGAGTATCATCCCGCTGCCGCCGCAGTTGAAGAACTCTTCTTCTCGCGGAATGTCACCACGGCGCTGGCGGTCGGGCAGGCGCGTGGCGTGGTGCTCCTCGCGCTGGCCCAGGCCGATATTCCGATCTACGAGTACAAGCCCAGGGCAGTCAAGCAGGCAGTTGCCGGGTATGGCGCGGCGGATAAGCGCCAGATGCAAGAGATGGTGCGCCTGACCCTCGGTCTGGATGCACGCCCCAGACCCGACGATGCCGCCGACGCGCTGGCAATTGCCATCTGCCACGCCTACACCGCCCCGATGCTGCGCCGCATCGCTGAACAGTGAGGTCTGATGCTGAAATACACAACCTGGACGACAATCCATGGCCCGATCCCACGATAAAAAACGCAAACGCGCTACGCCGCAGGAACCTCCTGATCTGGTGGAAATCGCCCCACGCCAGTTCCTGGTGCGCAATATGCAGGTTCGTCCATTTCTCAAAGGCGAAGGACATTTCGACGGCAACCGGTTTGAGTTGACCACCTGGCGACGCGCAGGATTGCTGGCACGGCTGCGCGCAAATACCTTCACCGTGCATACCCTGGATGATCGGATCGCCGAACTACCACCACTCCCACCCACCATGCCGGTTGGTGCTCCCTGCCGCCGTCCCGTAGGTAGTAGCGAACGCTACAGCTTCTTCGATCCGCAAACCCTGACCTGGACTGCGATTGAACCCCGGGAAGAGCATGGTCAGCCGGAGGTGCTGCTACACGCCGGTTGGATCATCCGGCGGCGGCGTGGGCGCGGCGCGGCGTCCTACTACCGCGTCACCTGCGAACGCAGTGGGGGTGCCGGCATTCTCCCGCTGAGCGAAACCGAGGCATTGCTGGCAAGCTACGCCCAGGCAGATCAACCCACTCTGCCAGTCAGTCGTACCGCGCAACACTACTACCTGCCCGCCATCCCACTACCACCACCGCACCAGCAGCTTATGCAACGCCTCGGGCAGCAAACTGAGCAGGGCCGGCAGATCGACGAACGTGACTGGCCCCTGGCGCGCGCAGTCTACACACGGTTGGGGCTTACACTGGAAGAACCTGAACCATAAAAAGATGAACGCCAGGGGTTAACGAACCCCTGGCGTTCATCTTTGTCGGCTGTCAATTATCGATGTCCACACTACTCACCGGCACGCCCCTGCTCAGCCTTGAGTCGCGTAATCAACTCTTGCAGTGCCAGATAGGATGGCCGCGGGCTCCAGTCACCCTCCAGGATACCGAAAGAAGCCTGCTCATGCAGCGGCTGCGGCGGATCTTGCCGGCTCCAGAGTACGGCAAAGTTCAGGTTCCAGAGGAACACATTTCCAACCCAGGGATACTCCTCATACGTTCGCTCAATTGCATCGGTGATATACTCGGCCTGTTCCTCAAAGGTAATCTGGTTGCCGAACTCATACCCCGGCGTGACATTCTCAGTGGCCCAACCAAACTCGGTGATCCACATGTTATGATCGCCCATGCCAAACTCTTCCATCACATTGCGCACATTCTCAATGTGGCGGAAGTAAAAGGTGGGATGATCCGTCCAGCCCTCGGCACTACTGGGATTGTCCGGCCAGAGCGTGTCGGGCGGGTTGGCCGAGCCACCGGGATGCACCGCCTGCACATCGAAGTGCCCATCAATGATGCCGTCCCGGTAGGAATACATCGCGCGGTAGTAGTCCATATCTGAGATTGCAATATTGGGATCGGTGACACCCGTCGAAGAGGGCGCACCCGCTACCACAAAGGCGTCCGGGTTGACCGCCTTGATCCGGTTGTAGCACTCGATCAGGATCTCGACATACCGACCGGCATCCTCAATCTCGATGCGCCCGCCGGTTTCATGCGCCAGGTTCTGCTCGTTCCAAATCTCATAGGCCTGCACCTTATCGCCGTAGCGTAGCGCCATCGCCTCGACAAAATTACCCAGCGTAGCCGGATCTTCCGGCAGACCATCGCTCCCATCGGCAGTATACACCGTCGGTGACCGTACAACACTGATCAGTAGCTTCAGGCCATACCGATTGGTCGCCTCCACCACAATATCAAGCTGATCCCAGCCCCACTCCTCCACCGGCTTGGTCGGGTCTTCGATATCTTTCCAATGGATCTGCTGCCGAATCCAATCAAACCCCGCATTCTGGGCCAGTTGCAGCGCACGCTCATGATCGGTGTAGAAGAGATGCGCAACCACGCCAAAATTGAGGTAATCCGTCTCTTCCGGTTCCTCAGCAGCCACTTCTTCTTCAGGTTCTGTAACAGGCTCCTCGGTCAGTTCAGGCACTGCGGTTGGCTCCGCATCTTCGGGTACATCGGGGGTTTCGGGTGTGGAAACAATCTCGGCGGTTGGAATATCAGACGGTTGCTCTGCCGTCTCTGTGTTGCTGCCACAGGCAACCAGCAGCGGCAGCAGCAGTGCCAGAATACCAAACAGACGTAGGGTACCTGGTCGAAACAATGCAAGCTTCATTGGTATGCCTCCTCAAAAAGTATGGATAGAGCGAGTCCATCGCCTCCATAATGCGAAAATGAGGACGGGAAGCACATATTGTACTCCCCGTTCCCCGCACTGCTTCACTCTTTGTAAAACGAACCAGAACTGATCAAAGTAGCACACAGGGCATTACCCCATAGATCGTATGGCCTGGTAGCCGGTAACGATCTTAGTTCTTGGGCATGCTCTGGATCGCATTGTATGCCGGGCGGGGACTCCAGTCACCGTTGAGGACGCCGAACGACGCCTGCTCATGGAACTCATTGCCCTGGGAACGCCACGGCACAGCAAAGTTCAGGTTCCAGAGGAACATTCCACCCATCCAGGGGGCATACTCGTAGCGGCCCTTCTGGAAAGCGCGTATAATCCACTCGGCCTGGGTTTCGTACGAAATGCTATTGCCATACTCATATCCGGGCGTGTTATTGGCCGTGGCCCAGCCAAACTCGGTCATCCAGACCTGCCGGTCGCCCATGCCATTCTGAACCATCACATTCCGAATATCCTCAACCCGGCGGAAGTAGAACTCACGGCTCTCGCGCCAACCCGGTCCAGGGCCAGGATTGTCCGGCCACATTGCGTCGGGCGGATTATACTGCCCGCCCGGATGCATCCCGACGACATCAACATGATCGCGGAACTTCTGATTCGAGAACATTTGCCGGGTAAACACCACATCGCTCAGCGCAATGTCCGGGCGGTTAGTCTCGGTTGAAGTCGGCGCGCCACTGACAACAATCGCGTAGGGATCGTTGGCTTTGATGGCGTTGTAGGCCTCGGCCAGCATATCGACATAGTAGCCGGCATCGACCACGCGCCCACCAACACCCCCATCACGGCTACAATCGCCACCATTCTCACAGGCACGGTTCTGCTCGTTCCAGATCTGGTAAGCCTGGACACGACCCTGATACCGCGCGGCCATCTGCCCCATAAAGCCGGCAAACGTACCAAAATGTTCGCGGGCCGGCAGACCATTGGAACCGTTCGACGTTGCCCAGGATGGTGATCGCACAACGCTGATTAACAGATTCACACCAGCATTATTTGCGTCCGCCACGATATTGTCCAACTCGCCCCAGAAGATCTGCCCGGAGCGATCATGCAGGTCGGACCAGGCAATTTGCTGGCGAATCCAGTAGATGCCCGCATTCTTCGAGAGTGTCAGCACGCGGTTGCGATCCTGCCAACCGGTCCCCTGACCGAAGAGATGCGCGTTGAAGCCGTAGACAAACGGCCGGGGCAGCGACTGATCCGCCGGACGGGAACGGAATGCATCGTTCCCCTGGTGGTTGGCATCGCGGTACTCATTCCCCAGCAGGCCAAGCAGAATGCGGTACTGCGGATCAGGCTCATCCGGGTGCCACTCCATGCGCTGGCGCTCAAAATATTGCACCCAGTAGGTATTGCCGTCGGCCTGGTTGACCTCCTGGAACTGCTCCGAGAGCGGACGACCGAACACCTCAATACCACCGTTATTCAGCCAGAAACTGCGGAAGGGCGCCGGCGAGTCCCGCAACGTGTGCTGCGTCACATCGTCCCAGGTGCCGTCACCCGGATTACCCACCGGACGGAAGGGCTCCTCATTCTCGCGCCCCTCGACCAGTTTGCGGCCCAGCAAGCGCCCCAGCACATAGAAATCGTTGTTCTGCTGGCCGTACAGTTCCGGGTGCTCCTCCAGGATCGCCCGCTCAAAATACTGCACGCGATAGAACTTGCCCGGCTCGGTAAAGCTCTCCTCAATAAAAGGCTCAGAAATGGGATACCCATACACGAACAGCGCATTCGGCGTGTTCTTCCAGGTCTCCAAGAAATAGTTCACGGCGGCGTGACCGGTCTCTGCGAAATAGCGCGCCTGTGGCGGTGGATAGGTATCCGGCACACCCTGCTGCGCCTTGCTCGCCTGCGGCACGGCAACCAGGGTTGAAATAATCGCAACAAGCAGCAAAGCTGGAAGTATGCGACGAAGCATGGCTGTCTTCTCCTTAAAAATTAAAATGCTCTTGCACCTGAAAACTGACGACGATGTAAAGCGTTTGTGCCTCTGTAGCAATTATAGCAGTGTCAGATGATACTCTTCTGAAGCCGGCCTGAAGGGGTGATTACTATTCCATGACTCACCCTAATGCTATATATCCTATGCACGACGATATTGTCAAACATCCGGGTGCATTCCGGCGATCTCCCGGAGCGCAATGGTGACAGCCTCAGCAGGGGTATCGGTGGGGATTACATGGGACTGACCGGCGGCATCATCTCCCAGAGACCAGGTCTGCAACCCGACAACCCGACGACCACACGCACGGGCCAGCGCAATCTCCGAGAGGGTACCATACTCACCACGAACGGCAATCACAACGTCCGCCGTCTGCACAATTAACACATTACGCGCATGCCCGATGCCGGTTGGGATGGCAATCCGGACAAAGGGATTGGCGGTGCTACGCTCACTGCCGGGCAGCAGGCCCAGCGTCAGGCCACCTGCTCGGGTTGCGCCCCGGCAGGCCGCCTCCATGACACCACCGAGACCACCACACACGAGCAGTGCGCCGGCACCGGCAATACGACGTCCGACTTCCTCAGCCAGCGCCGCCGTTACTGCATCACACATACCGGCACCACAAACGGCAACAATCGGTTGTCGGTGTTTACTATCTTCTATCGTTGGTCGCAACACCAGGAACTACTTGCCTTGCTAGCGCGGAGAGGCGTTCAACTACTACTCTACATGTGTCTGTTTGAAAACCCGCACATATCCAGTCTGGAGAACTGGGCGGGAGCAATTATAGTGTGAGGAGCAATCGGCGTCAAGCGCTACATGAGCAATGCGTTTCATCACCTGATGCCGGAATACCGCTACGTTACACGGTAGAATAATCCGGCCCGGAACGCAGCCGACAGGAGATCTTCGCGGTATTTATCAAATTCTAATGTTTGAGAATTGTAAAGTTGTCTTGCCGGACGCACGTATATAACATTATAACACTGAGGGAAACCAAAAGGCTCCATAGCAAGAGCTACGGAGCCTGATACTGGAGCGGGAGACGGGACTCGAACCCGCAGCCACCTGCTTGGGAAGCAGGTGCGCTACCATTGCGCCACTCCCGCACGCTGGCTTGCAGTATAGCACGCACAACGTACGCTGTCAATCCTGTTGCCGGATACAACCGGCAACAGGACTACTCAAGGTTAATTTTAATACCGCCAACCATGCCGGCTACAATATTATAGATAAATGTAGCAAGCGCACTAAAAATCCCGCCAAGCATAGCATAGACAATGATACCGATGATATAGCCAACTATACCCAACCCGGCAACCATACCAAAACCCTGCGCACCTTCACGACCACCGGCCCCTAAACCGGTTATCCCACCTATCAGAAGTTGCAAGAGCAGAAACAAGCCACCAATAATTACCCACATCAACGCATATGTAACAGAGCAACCTTAAACGCCGATCCAATCCCAATACTTCAAATGGCTTGCATACGTCGTCCTTTTTTCTGCGATAGAACGTCTATGAAGTGGACGGCACCAGACGATATCCTACGCCCCACTCGGTCAAGAGCAACTTGGGGTTGCGGGGATCTTGCTCAAGTTTGCGCCGCAGATGCCAGATATACACCTTGAGATAGTCATTGTCTTTGGTGAATTCCTGCCCCCACACAGCACGCAGCAACTGCTCATGCTCAACAACCTTACCGGCATTTTCTGCCAGGATCATCAAGAGTTGATACTCCGTCGGAGTCAGATCGACCAGTTCGCCGCGCACCGACACCTCACGCTTCTGCTGGTCAATCTGGATCTCACCATTCCCGGCAACGATGGGGCGGTACGCAATGGGCACGCGCCGCAACAGCGCCCGAATCCGTGCCGACAACTCATCCATGTTGAAGGGCTTGACCAGATAATCATCCGCGCCTTTGTCCAGGCCGGTGACAATATCGGCACTCTGCACTCTTGCCGTCAATATCAGAACGGGAACCCGCGAAAACTCGCGGAGCCGACTACATGCTTCTAACCCGTCCATCTCCGGCATCATAACGTCAAGCAGAACCAGATCCGGCTGCTGCTCACGCACAGCCGAGACGCACTCCAGGCCATTGGCAGCCTGGATAACGGTATACCCTTCATGTTCCAGGCTAATACGGATCAATTCCCGCAGCCCTTGATCATCATCTACAACCAGGATGGTACGCTGCTCCATGCGATCCTCACGCTGCTACTGGCGCAGTGCTGTTGATTCCTGCTGCAACCTGGCGAAAATTGTCGTAACATCTTCCAGGGTCAATTCACCTACACGGATATAGCGGATACGGCCCTGCGCGTCAACGAAATAACTTGTCGGCAGAGGAAATAGACGGTACGCGGTTGATACGTCACCTTCCATATCGAGCGCAACCGGGTAGGTAATACCATACTGCTGAGAAAACTCCCGAATATCCTCCTCGGTACGCCCCTGCGCGATTTCATTATCGGCCAGATTTATACCAATGATGGTAAAACCCTCATCGCGGAGTTGTTCATAGGATGCCTGCAACGCCGGCATTTCTCGGCGACATGGCTCACACCAGGTACCCCAGAAGTTCAACAGAACAACTTGACCACGATAATCTACCAATTGAATATCGGTGCCGTCGAGGGTTGGCAGGGTAAAATCGGGAGCGGGACGATCCACCTCGGCGACTACAACATCCATACCCGCCACCTGATCCGGTTGCTCACGCCCGGTTAATACCCAGGTTATACCAATCACAACCAGGGCAACGACCACACCAGCGGCAATATACAGCAACTCGCGCGAACTAAGTGAGCGCCGGCCCTGGGCCGACTCCGGCGACTGCTCCGACACAGCGATTCCGATACTGACATCATACTGCCGCCGGCGTTGTGGATCGGACAAAACATGGTGGATCTGCTCAAGTTCAGCCGTACGTTCACGCGCCACATGCAGCATATCATCACCCATATGCGCTACCCGTTCCGGACTGTAGCGTTCACGCTGCTGCGCATAGGCTGCGTCTATCTCTGCCTGACTGGCGTTCTCATCAACCTCTAAGCGCGTATAGTAAGTACTCATAAGTATAAACGAACACAATCCCTATTTTAACATAGTTTCGACCTGAACTGGTCAAAACATGATAAAATGTTACTATTGCCGACAGACTGTAAAACCAGTAAGGCGGAAGAGCAGATTTTCCGCAGAAACCCTTCAGGAATTCGCCGCGTCTGAGCCATACTGCTCGATCAGTTGCTGCGCCTCGAAGAGTTCACCCTGCGCGGCAGTGGGCAGATCCAGTACGGCATACCACTGTTCCAGGGCCGCTTCTGTCTGCGGCGGGTCAGTATTCGCCAGACACACACCCAGGTTAAGCAATGCCCGTGGATTCGCAGCATCCTGCGCTACTGCGCGCTGGGCTTCCGCCAGTCCCTCCTCAACATAAGCCGCGTCATTTACGCCTTCGCCATACTTACACAGGCTGGCGGCCAGATCCGCGCGAACCACGACATTATCCGGTTCAAGTTCCAGCGCAGAACGGTAGGCTTCACCGGCTTCGATCCAGCGGGGCAACCGCTCCTGATAGAGATCGCTCCCCGGCATTTGCTCCCGCACAATCTGCACGCTGTCGTAGAGAATATTACCCAGATTGATCCAGGCATTGACATTATCCGGCACCTGCTGCGCAACCATCCGTGCTTCGGTAATCTGATCTTCGAAGCTGTTCATAAGCTGCGCCTGTTCCGCCTGCTGTGCCTGTATATCCCCACCGGCAGCCGGTTCCGGTTGCGCCTCCGTACCACTTGCCGCCGAAGGTGGCGGGTTATTCAGCGTCGTGAGAAACAGACTCGCCAGCAGCACGATAAAGGTCGTCACACCAACAATCGCAACCGGAATTGACCAGGACGACCGCACAGATTTCGCACCTGTCCGACGTCCGCTCTGCCGGGTCGCCGACTGGCGGCTTGTAACTGGTTGAGCATTAAACGAACGGGGGCGCTCTTCCCCCCTGGCCGGCGGCAGCGGACGATAGTCAAGCAGCGTTCCATCTGCCTGATCGGTAGTTTCGGATTTGACCGCAGTCAGGGCGCGCCGTTCTTCGTCATACGCGGCTCGCCGCACCGGATCACCCAGCACGGCGTAGGCCCGCTCGATATCATCACGTTTTTTGCGCGCAATCTCAACCAGTTCCTCGGCGGCATCTTCCAGCGCCGCCGGATTGTAGCGCGAACGTATCCGCTCATACGCCGACTGAATAGCTTCTTGATCAGCGTTCGGATGAACCTGAAGGGTTTCGTAATGATCCTGCATACCTGTTCAGAAGTATCTTCCATTGAGATGGCAGGGCGACGCAAGCATCGCCCTACCAGACTGTTAGACTATTATCAGCAGAACAAAAGCCGTTTGTTAGCGGGCCGCACCGCGCCAACCCAGCCGTCCCACCAGACCGGACAGGCCACGCGGCAGCCGCGCCGACTGCCCGCTGAGGCGCGATTGCCCTTCCAGGTGACGCCGAACCAGCGCAATGAACCCACCCAGCACGCCAATACCGACACCCAGCCAGACCAACAACACCAGCGGCTTGGTACTGACCGTAATCACCGCCTTCTCTGGCTGTATCGGCAGATCCAGGCCGTTGATCTTAAGGAAAACCAGTTGCATTTCCGGACGGAGACTGGTCAGTACAATTTCGTGACCGCCGGGGAGTGTCGCCGGTACTTCCTGGAACGCCACATCCGGATCGGCCTCATTGGCAACCAGACGCAGAACGGGGGTTACGGTGTGTTCTTCACCCTCATACAGCACATTGAGCGTCGCACCCACTTCAGCCGTATCGCCGGTCATCATTGCGGCCATATCCAGATCAAATTCCGTAAAGGTAATCTCATACGGTCCCGCCGTCACCTGCTGATCCTGTGCCAGCATCGGCTCGTTCGGATTCGTTTCCGGCAAATACTCAGCCGGTGCAATGTAGAGATCCTTCCAGAGATAACTCTTAACCGACGGCGTCTGCACAACCGCGCCCCACTGCCGATTGACATACATATGCGGTTGGGCGCTAAAGGCCGTGTTGCCATTGCTGACCGTCAGGTCAAGAATACCTTTGCCATCCGGGGTATCTTCCCAGCCGTTGAAGGTAATATCATGGTTATAGATGCGGGCCGTCTCACCCGGACTAAACACAAGCCGCTCTTCTGGAGTCGCATAGACCGTTGAGCCAACCACACCCAGTACAAAGACAGCCATGCCGACATGGGCCAGGTAGCCGCCAATGCGCATCCAGCCGCTCCGCAATGTCCGGATAATCATAACCAGGTTCGCCCCGGCCGCAAACACACCCAGACCGACATACGCCAGTGACAGATTATCGCGTACGTCCAGGAAGAGCGCAAAACAGGTAGCGATAACCGCCGCCACCGCCGGCCAGCGTAGTGCGCGCAGCAGATGCCGAAGGTTGGAGTCCCGCCATCCCATCAGCGGCCCGGCAATCATCAAGGCAACTATCACAATTCCCAACGGCGGCGTCGTACGCTGGTAGAAACTGGGAGCCAGGCTAAACCGTCCATCCTCGAAGGCTTCCCCACCCATCGATGTACCGTCGTCAATCTCAAAGGTTGCACCCAGTGCATCCTGCAGGGTGTGCCCCACGCCCGGAATGGCCGAGATCACCGGCATCGAAGTCCCAACGCTAACCACCGCTGCCACCAGCACAACGGTCAACATCCCCAGTACAAAGAAACTGTCGCGGGAGAAGAACTTATCGCTCAACGCCTTTGTGGGAATATCACGCCAGCGCATCACCATCAAAACCGTGCTGACCCCGACCAGCAACAAGAGGAACCCGACCAGTGCGCCATACACTCCCTCCGCCACAAACGAGTGAACCGAGAAGTTCGCATAGACTCCACTGCGCGTGAGGAAGGTCGCGTACCAGACCATGAGGTAGACAAAGATCGCCAGCAGAAAGTTACTGCGCCGCAGGCCGCCATGGGTTCGCTGCACCAGCATGCCATGGAGCAGTGCCGTCAGCAGCAACCAGGGCACCAGGGAGGAGTTTTCAACCGGATCCCACCCCCAGTAACCGCCCCATCCGAGCGTCTCGTAGGCCCAGTAGCCCCCCAGCAGCAGCGCCAGTCCCAAAAACGCCCATGCCGCCAGTGTCCAGGGCAGTGCCCGCGTTACCCAGTTATCATAGTCACGCCGCAGCAACCCTCCCAGCGCAAAGGCAAACGGAACTGCCGCCAGTGCATACCCCACGAACAGAATCGGCGGATGGATAATCATCCAGAAGTTCTCGAGGGTAGGATTGAGCCCCCGTCCATCCGGCGGTGTCAGCGCTGCACCGGTTTCCGGATCAACTGTCGGCACAAAGGGGTTGAGGACGAGCATAAACCCGAGCATAGTCGCCAGGAGCAGCATCATTACCGTTAACACATACGGCTCAAAGTGCCGGGTACCGCGTATAAGCAGCAGCGCCGCCACTGCCGTAAAGAGCGCCCAGATCGCAAAACTGCCGGGCTGTCCGGCCCAACTGGCCGCAATGGTGAAGAATGTCCCCAGGCTCAGCGAACTATAGTTGTTCACATAGGCAATATCGAAGCGATGTGCCAGGAACAATGAAACCAGCAGCACCCAGACCGTACAGATCGCGGCAAATGCACCATAGGCACCCGCCCGTCCATAGTCCAGGGCCATCTGCCGTCCGCGCGTCACCAGTGCATAGCTACCACTTGACAGCAAAGCAAGTGTGATGCCGGCAACGATTAGCATGGTACCGAAGAAATACATTAGCCCAACCCTTCTAGATAACTGTGTGTTGCCAGTGGTGCTACCCTAGAACGACGCACTGCTACCTGCCACTTCTTGATACTTCGAAGGACACTTCACTAGCAGACTCTCGGCCATAAATACCTTCTCGCCGGCATCGTACTGACCGACGGCGACAATACTGATAGCCTGCTCAAAGTTTGCCGGTCGGGGCTCGGCCGAGACGACCTTGACCTGCTCGCCATTCTCATCCTCAAGAATGAATGTCCAGCGCCCCTGTCCATCATACTCGCCCGTACTGCCTAAAAAGCCTGCAAGCTGCACACTACGACCGCTGCTTGTAGCTTCGCTGACACTATGCGTGTAAGAACGAAACGCGTCCTTGAAGCCAAACACGCCATAGATAATCGCAATCAGGATAATACCGACACCCGCGATGTGCAGCGGCTTCAAGTGAAAACCGCGCTTCTGGTTAAAAATTGTGTTTACAGCCATACCAGCTACACTCCTCACGCTTCGTGCAATTCTTCTGCCGGCCGCTCCACTGCCGCCGGTCGCTGCTGCACGCGCAGGGTCGCTGTCGGCTGCCGAACTTCCTCGCGTTCGGGTTGGCGATCCAGCCGGTGTCGTAACTCGCGTGCCTGCGCGTCAATCCGCCAGAGATAAAAGAAGATGCCGATCCATACCGCCAGAGCCACGGCCATAGCGACATAAATTGCAATACCCGCTTCAAACATCATACCAGTGCCCCCTCTCGCCGCTCAAGATCCCACCGCACCCCAAGCAGATTCGTCCGCACCTGCAACATCCAGAGAAACAGCGCCGTAAAGCCCAGGTTCGACGCCAGGAAGGTAAAGAGCGTGCGCGGGTTGTCCATCAACCCGGTACCGGGAGCTTCAATATTCAGACGCACATTCCCGGTTGTTGTATCCACCTCTTCCAGGGCCAGTTGGAACCGCAACCCGGGAAAATTCGGTGACACGTCCGGCCGTCCCTGCGCCAGATCAAAGCTCGGCTCCAGCATTGAACTGCTGGTCAATCCCGGTTCGCTGACCTCAACCTGTGCCACCATGAGATCGCCCTGCCGGTCCAGACTGAGCAGTTCAACCTTCCGGTCGCCCAGCAGCCGAATCTGCCCTTCTGCCAGCACAACGCCATCGCACTTGCTTCCCGGCAGGAAAGCACAGTTGGGATGCAGGGTACTGTCGGCGGCCCGCGGTGCAATAAACATTAAGAATGGAACAGTAATAAAGGCAAACAGGGAGTAGACAGCACTAAGTTTGCGGCGGCGTTCCCCATGGTCAATCGCCGAACGCAGCGCAAACAGCGCGGCATAGATCAGGAGCAAAACAAAAATCGATGTCTGGCGCGGATCCCAGTTCCAGTAGATTCCCCACACCACCTGCGAAAAGATCGCGCCGGTTACAGTTGCCAGCACCGTAAACAGAAAGCCGCTCTCCGCTGCGGCAAGCGCACGATGATCATCGGCGGGACGGCCACGCCAGAGATATAACCCGCTAAAAATCGCCGAAACTGCAAAGGCAAGGACGCTCACCCAGGCGGTGGGCACATGCATAATGATAATCCGCCCGGCATCGCCAAGACCTTGATATTGGGGGACAACCAGAAACATCGCAACCACGACTCCAGCCATCCACACCCCCAGCAGCAGCTTCGTAATTTGGCTCATTTGCTGCGCCATAGGTCATCACCTTCCCGGCTCGTATTGGCATTGACTAGAATGATTCTGACACATCATACTACGCTTTTGCACCCAAAGCAATAGAAGTTGTACATCCTGCACCGTGCAGCATAAACAATGAGCAGGGGTAGCAGGCTTCAGAATGCGGTAGAAGCGCACTAGATCCGACAGGATCGGCCTGGTCGTGCCACTGGCGAAGTTGTCTTAACACAACTGGTTGATGTACGGAACAGCAACGAGCACGCAGGCACACCAGTGTGCTATTAAACTTTGTAAAAATTCCTGCCTATATTATAACGCATCAGGGAAGTGTTTAAAACCCATGTCGGTCACTTGCCACGCCCATAGCTTGCCTGATGGCAACCGGCGAAATACGCCCGCGGCTCAGGACTCCCACACCGTCCGAAAGAGGAAGAGCGATGCTACAAACGTAACCACGGCATAGGAGATGAGCGCCTGAAGAAACGATGCGCCATCGCCCCAGGAGGCTCCGGTCAGGGCCAGTGCCGTCCCCCGGATAACGAGGATCAGGGGCGGAATAAACAGAGGAAAAGCCAGTACCGCAAACAATGCACTTTTGAAGTTGGCTTTGGCGATAATTGCCGCCAGAATCGTCGTCGCCGTCGTCAGGCAGAGACTGCCCAGCGCCAGCAGCGTAACGAAGAGGCCGACATTGCCCACTTCAACGCCCACAAACATAATGAACAGCAGACTGGTAACGGTATCGAGCGCGGCCAGCAGAAGCAGATTAAACAGCAGTTTGCCTAGATAGATCGCGGTAGGCGGGGAAGCCAGCCGCAACGCCAGCGCCGTCCGGGTCTCTTCTTCCTGGACAAAGCTCCGCGAGAGGCCATTCAGCGCGGCAAAGAGGAGCGCGATCCAGAGGAGTGCCGCCTGCAACGGCTCAACATTTTGTTGCGTACCGAGGAACTGCGCCCCCAGGCTGACCGCCACCGCACTGCTTGCAGCAAACAGCAGCATTGCATTCAGGGCATAGCGTGTACGCAACTCACTGCGCAGGTCTTTGACAAAAACCGCCCAGGCTGCCGTCAGCAGTGCTTGCAGAGAAGGCGTCATCGCTCAGGCAGTATTCAATGTCAACACATAATCCCCGAAGCGGAGTTCACGAGGATCATTGGTGGCAATAATGCTCATTCCAACGGCGCGCTGCGCATCAACCACCTGCTCCACGACCGTCGCGCCCTGCGCATCAAGGGTAACAGTCGGCTCGTCGAGCAGCAGTACAGGGGGATGATGCAGCAAGGCATAGGCATAACGCAGCCGGTGGGTCATCCCGGAAGAGTAGCCGATCACCCGGTCATCGCCTCGGCCACTCAGGCCGATCCGCTCCAGCAGTTCATCAATTTGCATATCTGAGCAGTGCATTCCACGCACCTCAGCAAAGAAGTGCAAATTTTCCCGCGCGGTCAACTCCCGGTAGAGCATCAGATCAGGGGCGACCCATCCCAGCAGATGCCGCGCCTGCTCCGGCGCGTATGCCATACCATCGTGGCAATACTGGATAGTACCGCTGGTTGGCTGCTGCAACCCGCACAGCATACGCAGCAGCGTGCTCTTCCCGCTGCCGTTTGCACCACTAACGACCAGCGTCTCCCCTGGCCCCAGCGTGAGCGAAATGGCGCGTAGCACAACTCGCGAGCCATAGCCCGCAGTCACATTGCTGAGTTCGAGGCGCAACGCATTCACATCTACCAACTCTACCCACCCCGATTTCACAACACGAATGGTTGCGCTCATTCTACCACAACTATCCGGGGTGGATTACACACGCAACCGCGTAAAGCAGCTCACCCACAACTGGTGTGAGACACTTCACGCGGTTGCGTGTGACACACATAGGATATAGACAACAGCGGGAGAATCTGCGCGCTTTTGCGGATGGGGAGGCTACAAAATCGCCGCACGCTCACGGAGGGCCACTTTTGGGACCGTTGCCGGTGTCACCTGCTTAAGAAAGCGCAGGAGCACCTCGTTGAAAACTTCAGCCTCGTCGAGGAAGGGAAAATGGCGGCTACTGGGCATCAACACGACTTCAGCATAGGGAATCGAGTCAAACAGGTCAATCTGGTTGGGTCGAACAATATCATCGCGGCCACCATGAACAATCAACGCAGGAATACGCAGGCGCGTCAGTTCGGGCTGCAAATTCGTCCGCCACATCGAGCTAACTGCCCGGCTCAACGTAAGCGCACTGGACTTGACGCTATCGTCAATCACCTCATTCACCGCCGGGTCACTGGTTTCGCCCAGGAAAAAGCGGAACAGCGTACGCCGCAGCCAGGGCAACCGGGCAAAGCCACCGGCAAAAAAAGGCCGATCCGTTAACTTGAGCAACCAGGAGAGCGAATCGCCCACAATCGGCGCGCCTACTGTGGCAACACGTTGAATGCGATCGGGATAGTTGATCGCTGTTTTTATCGCCACCATACCGCCCATCGAGTGCCCGACCAGCATAACCCGGTCAATCCCCAGAGCGTCAAGAAAGCGGATCACCTGATCAGAATAATTTTGAATGCTTGCCTGTGTATTTTTTCGACGCGAATCGCCAAAGCCCCAGAAATCAAAAGAATACGTACGAAAATGCTCGGCAACAACTTCCATCGTTGGGAACCAGTAGCGCCAGCTTCCGAGCCAGCCATGCAAGAAGAGTACCGGACGACCACGCCCAAATACTTCATAATGAACTGCCTGATTTTCAATGACAACGATACTCATGGTAATCTCGCTTTAGATTAAACAAACGGGCACAAGCAAGGTAGCTTACTGCCGACACTAATGTACACCGTATCGAAAGGCCCGAAAACTACCATTTTCGCTTTCGCAGGATCAACTGATTGGGTACGATTTGGGTATGATAGCTATGTGCCAGCGACACTTCTGGCTTCAACCTATCTAAACCTTACCATGATCAAACGGAACTTACAGCACATTTCGCACACCCGGATGCAGAGACTCCGAAAGAGCAACTCACACCCTACGTGCCGCTGCTCCTCAAGATTGTGCAACTAAAGGCGGGCCAGGCTGTTCAGGTTACGCTACTGCTGGTGCGTGTATGTAGCGCCGAGATGTTGGTTTCGCGCTCATTGAGTGAGCGCCGCAGTCGCCACTGGAGTGTAGAAATATCGTTGGAGATAGCGTGCAGATGCTGCATCTCGCGTTCCAATTCTTCCAACAGCGCACTGGCGTGGGCACCGACAGCGAGGTTCGTGCGTTCCGTTGAGAGGGTACCGACCCGCTCCTGAATCGTTGACAGCAGGCTGAGCAGGTAAGCCCACGACTCATTATCTTGTTCCGTGCGCGCCCGGACAACACCATTCCGATGTTCATACCAATCCTGGAACTGTCCCTGTAGCGTGTTAATTTGCGCTTCAATGTTCCGTAGGGCTTCCGGGTCAAACGCACCTCCGGTGGGTGGTACCGACAGTTCACCCCGCGTACTGCTTGCGACCAACTGCTCAAGCTGGTCCTGCAGACAAGAAATAGATGTGCTCAACTGGGTTTGCCGCAAGGTAACGGCTTCCTGTTCATTCAACATATCCAGAAGCATCTCGCGTAACCGGGCCGACTCGCTGGCTGTACGTACCGCCTGCTGCTGGAGCAGGTGGGGCACAAACCAGAGTAACAACACCAGCATCGCCAGAACAGTGATGCCAAGTGCAACTAATAATGCAGTCATATGTGCCTCCTCCTTATAGTGTTTTGATTATGACAGAAGGCACGAAGAAGATCAAAAGGTATGGATGACAGGTGGATTACACCGCCTTTCTATTGTACGCGTGACAAAAAAGAAGCACAACCGGCCAAAAGTCCTGTTGGATACTATACCGCATCGCTATGCATAATTACCGCACATGACCGCTGAATAACCCCGGCTTTCAGGTTGCGCATTTCAGAAAAATGAGTATACTAGTGCCTGTCGTGCCATGCCGCACGATTTTCTTCTATTCGCCATGTTGCGAGTTACGTGTGAGCCATTGTTCGCACCGCCAGGATGCGGTTATGTCCCGCCAGATCACGGTGGACCGTCACCTGTGACAGTGGGAACATGGTGTGAGCCAGGGCTGACACTGTCGTCGCCTGAGTCGCACCTATCTCCAGCAGTATGCTACCTCCCGGCGCTAACCATGTCGGGGCCGCCGCAAGTAAGCGCCGATACACCGCCAGGCCATCAGGGCCACCATCCAACGCCAGATGCGGTTCATGCTCGCGCACATCGGCATCAATCTCCGCCAGAATGGTGTAGGGTGGATTACTGACAAGCAGGTCCACCTTCCGGGGCAGCAGTGCCAGCAGATCCCCGTGTAACAGCATTACCTGTCCCGCTACATCGTGACGTTCTACATTTGCACGCGCAACCTCCAACGCGGCTTCCGAGATATCCGTTGCATAGATCCGAGCATTCGGCAGATGAACTGCCAGGGCAACAGCAATAGCCCCACTACCCGTTCCGACATCGGCAATATGATATACCGGCGCGGCATGCGCTACCATTGACACATCCGACACATCCGACTGTGCGCGGGCAAACTCCAGCGCCAGTTCCACAAGCAATTCCGTTTCAGGACGCGGCACCAGCACGCGCGGGTCTACCAGCAGATCAAGACCATAAAAGCTGCGATATCCCACAAGATACGCAACCGGCTCACCATGAGCGCGGCGCTGAATGAGTTGGTGAAAAGCTACGACGTGATGTGCATTGGGGATATATGCCTGCTCGGCCAGCAGATGCGCGCGGGACCAACCCAGTTCATGTGCCAGCAACAGTTCGGCATCGAGACGTGGAGTTGAGCTAACCATTCGCAATAGTGTCGTGGCTGCGGCGAGGAGGTATCGAACTGTTGTATCCTTAATAATACCAGATTCTGATGAAAACATGATGTAAAACCTAGATCTTGTACCTATAAAAACCTACATAAAACGACATAATTACAGTACGTAGTAGCAACGATCAAGAAGTAGCACGAGTGACGCGGTCACTGACCCGAAAGCACATTTCGCCTCCGGCAGCAGGCGAATCGGGCTGCCATCGGGTAAAATGTTCCGTTTGGACACGTACCGTGTAACTCCTGGAAGTAAAGCAATACTACCAGAACCCCTATAAAATAATCCATTTTACTACCATCCATCGTACTATCGCCAGGCTTAGGGTGACACCTTCACCTGGGAAATCCGCCCTGGATATCAAGATGTACGCGGTCGGAGTCCCAACCAGGCGCTTGATCAGACGAAATACAGATATCGCCTGCGGCAGCATGATACTTTTTTATCTTTTTCACGAGAATGTTGCGCAATGCAAAAAATCCTTGTGCAGCGGCATGGGTTCCGTCCTACCCTACCGGCGGCAACATACGTTTCCTTACCGAGAATTACACCATGCGTATAGATCAAAAAACCGAGACACAAAGGCACGAAGGTTCGTACGAACACTTCGTGCCTTTAAGTTATCTGTATGATATTGCGGTCGTATGCTAACTGATGCTACCCTGACCGGACACCGCTGCCAGTGCAGAACTCAGTGAGTCGGTCATGCGTGCGATCAGAGCGAAGGTTGCCGGATATGCCACAACCTCCCGCTCGGCCATGCCGGGAGCCCAGCGATAGCGCATAATCCGCGCGCTCCGCTCCGTATTCTCTGTACCGGCCGTGAGCGTCACCTCCCAGTAGGAGATTTCCGCATCCTCGCGGAGCGGTGGGAACGAACGCAGTTGGGCAACCTGCTCGCGACTCTCCAACTCCCAGACGGCCAGCGGCTCTTCAAGGTAGCTTAGTTCGCGCGCCACTTGGGCGGCATAGGCACTCAGCACAGGTTGCGTATCAGCGACGGCGGCGGGAGCCGGAGTACCAACTTCGAGCATATGCAGCGTGACGCTGTAGCGGTCATAGTCAAACAGTTCCAGCCGTACAGACTGGTCATCCGCTTGCAGCAACAACTGCGAGGTTTTATGCTCATGCTCCAGCACCTGCAGTGCGACTGCCTCCGGTCCTTCCTTCGCCAGCAAGCGCAATTGCGCTAACACCTGCTTTCCTGGATTCATGCTGTCTCCTTCCTAATCAATTCTGCGTTCGCTAAAATCACGCCCATCAAACGAGAGCAGGCGCTTTTTCTCATCAATGATCGTTTCCAGATGGATCGGTCGTGTCCAGAGCTTGTTTAGATTGCGCATCGTATCGCGGGCATAGTCCATCTTGAGATCAACCCCTTCGTGACGATGTTGCAGGTAGAGTTCGCCACGATTGTTGTAGTTCGCATCTTCGACATAGATAAACGGCTGCCCGAAGTTTGTCAGGCGGAAGAGCAACTTCTCCTTGACTTCCTGAAACTCACGACTGGCGATTTCATAGAAATCGGTATCACGATTATAGCGGAAAGTGAAAAGCTGATGCTCCAGTGCAAACTCGGGAGTCAGAAACTCGTCGATGAAGGTGACATCGTTATAGAGCCGCCGGATCTCGAAGATCTTCCGGCGACCCAGACCAAGCTGCCGGTCCCACTGCTCCTTCTCGGCAATACTGTCACAATCTTCATACTCTTTGCCGAACTTACCTTTGTTCCAGCGGTCCTCGACATCGCGCAACAGTTCAAGCCCCAGTTTATAGGGATTGAGCCGGCCGCCACTCGTTGCCACAACCCCGCTATGAAGGTCAGCAAAGCTGATAATCTCCGACGCCTTGAGCGCCCGCTGGGTCATGATGGTAGAGTGCCAGTAACTCGCCCATCCTTCGTTCAAAATCTTGGTCATACCCTGGGGAGCAAAGTAGTAGGCCTCATCGCGGACAATTTCGAGAATGGCATGCTGCCAGCGGTCCAACGGCGCATAGTTGAGCAGGAAAAGCAGGATGTCCTTCTGCGGATTTTCGGGGAAGCGTCGTTGGCGAAGCTGTTCTTCCTCCAGCTTCTTAAGCTGATCATTCAGGAAATCCGGAGGGTTGATATAATCCTGCATGTAACTCCGGTCAACCTTCAACCCCTCGACTACAGGCACTTCGTCGTCGCTGACAATCGGCTGGGTCGTCTGCGCTTCGGGCCGCCGGATGTAGGGAGCATGGTAGTCGATCAGATTTTCCAGCGAGAGACAGGTATCGATAAAATCCTCGACCATGTCATACCCGTAGCGGTCAATAATACGCTGCACCCGCGCCGCATGGTTTGCCATCTCATCGAGCATCTTACGATTTGTGTGGGCAAACCACATGTTGTTCTTAAAAAAGTCTACATGCCCGGTCACATGGGCCATAACCATCTTCTGGGTAACATCTTCGTTACCTTCCAGCAGGTACGAATAGGAAGGATTGGTATTAATCACCATCTCATAGATGGTACTTCCCAACCAGATGTGTCCCTTGAGCAACTGATCATATTCCATACCGAAACGCCAGTGCGGATAGCGCGTAGGGAACCCGCCTAACGCCGCCGTCTCATAGAGCGTGCGGTAGTCAAGCACTTCATAGATGATCGGATAGAAATCCAGACCATACTCGTGAGCGTACCCCTCGATCTCTTCACGCGCAGCCTGGAGTTCCGGTGGCAGATTTGTATTCTTCATAGAAATCTCTTCCCACCAGTCATAGAGTATAGCGTAGTCACCAGCACGGACAGATACGACAGCACACCAGCGGTGACTCTAGCCTGAACCAGCAGCTTCGGTCACTTCCCTTTACCAAGGAAATCTTTAATAGTGTCGTAAACATCATCACGCTCGGCAATTTCGCTAATCACCAGGCTCTCCTCATCGCCGAGATATTCTTCGAGATCGTGGGCGAAACGGCCTGAGCCATAGAGCGAGCGCACCTGTCCATAGCAGAACTGATTGACTTTGGGCAGCATCTCCTTGCGCAGTAATTCGATACACTCACGCGTATCACCGCCGCCCCAGTTATCACCATCGCTAAAGTGGAAGGGATAAATGTTCCACTCGCTGGCAGGATACCGTTCCTCAACCAGCCGATTACACAGCTTATACGCCGATGAGATCTTGGTGCCGCCACCCTCGCGGATGTGGTAAAAGGTCTCCTGGTCAACTTCCTTGGCCGCCGCATCATGCACGATATAGCGGATGTCGATCTCCTTGTACTGGGACCGCAGCCATGTTTCGATCCAGAAGGCCGTGATACGTACCATTTCCTTCTGTTCGGTACCCATTGAACCTGACACATCCATCATATAGATAATGACAGCATTACTCTCCGGCAAGAGCGTTTCTTTCCAGGAGCGGTACCGCATATCATCGCGAATCGGAACAACTACCGGATCTTTGGTATTGTAATCCCCGGCGGCAATCTGGCGGCGCAACGCCTCGCGGTAGGTACGCTTGAAATGGCGGAGCGAGTCGGGCCCAGTGCGGCGAATACCGCTGTAGCGATCTTTCTCGCTGACGATATTCTTCTTGCCCCGTGGTTGAATATTGGGCAGTTGTAACTCCTCACCCAGGATCTCGGCTAATTCATCGAGCGAGACATCGACTTCAAGTACATGCGAACCGGGCTCACTCCCGGCCTCGCCCGACCCGGGTTGTCCATCACCCTGGGCAACCGGATCGCCGACATCACCCTCGCCCTGACCGACGCCACCGCCCTGTTTAGCTCCATAGCGGAACTGTGGAATATCGATCTGGGGGAGAGGAATACTCACATAGCGTTTACCCTGCCGCCCGATCATCTCACCGTGCGACATATACTTGCGCAAATCCTTTTTAATCCGTCCGCGCACAATATGTCGAAAACGGTTAAGATCACGCTCAGCTCGTTGAACTGACATTGACATATGCCATCTACTCCAAAAAAATAGCGCCCATGCTTACCATGCCATCGGCACAGCAGAAGCATAGACGCAGTCGCAATTTCCAGGCCACCATAACTCCATGAGCGACCGACATTCAGCGGCCATCTTCCGGTTTCAACCGGAAGCCTATGCAAAATCTGCGGCACCCCGATATGATTACGATCATACCACATACACACACTAATGTGTTATAGAAATAGGTCATAGAAATCATGGAATGCGTAGCGGTAATTAATATACCGCTACGCTGCCTGCAACCGACTGCTTATACCCGATATGTTCAACTATTTAATAAGTCGAACGTGTATCACCACGCGCGAAGATGCTTGCCACGTAATTCAGCACATCGGTCGCGCTCTGCTCATTGTAGCCAAAGTCCCGCATCAACCGCGACTTGACCACATCAATCTTCTCCTGCGTATCCTTATCGATGACGCGCGAAACCAGCGAAGTAAGCTTGATGCTGTCCTTCTGATCCTCGAACAACTTCAACTCAAGCGCCTTGTGGAGCCGCTCATTGGTGCGATAGTCGAAGGTCTTCCCCTCAATTGCCAGCGCACCGATATAGTTCATGATCTCTCGGCGGAAATCATCCTTGCGCGAATCGGGGATGTCGATTTTCTCTTCGATGCTGCGCATCAACCGCTCATCGGGCTCTTCATACTGGCCGGTGTACTTGTTACGGAGCTTCTCGCGCTGAGTGTAGGCTTTGACGTTGTCGATATAGTTTCCACACAGGCGGGTGATCGCTTCTTCATCAGCACTAATTGCGCGTTGCACTTCATTCTTCACAATCTCGGTATACTCATCACGCACGACGGAGAGCAGATCACGATAGCGCTTGCGATCATCTTCACTATGAATCAGCGCATGGTTCTTCAATCCGTTCTCCAGTTCGTTCATTACCATGAAGGGGTTGATATAACCTTCCTCCTGATAGCGTACGAGCGCGTTACTAATCTTATCCTGAATATAACGCGGACTGATACCTTCCATGCCCTCGCGCTGGGCCTCTTTGCGTAGTTCCTTGATATTATCGTCGGTAAAACCGGGAAGCGAGCGCCCATTGTAGAGCTTGAGTTTCTGCAACAGGGTGAGGTTCGCCTTCTTCGGCTCTTCGAGGCGGGTCAGAACGGCCCACATTGCCGCCATCTCCAGTGTATGCGGCGCAATATGGACACGCACCTTCTTCTTATTGAAGTCACGCTCGTAGATCTTGATCTCGTCGCGCAGGCGGGTGACATAAGGAATATCGATACGAACCGTACGATCCTTCAACGCCTCCATGAACTCGTTGTTCTCCAGGCGGCGATACTCCGGTTCGTTGGTATGCCCAATAATCACCTCATCAATATCGGTTTGCGCGAACTTCTTAGACTTGATGCGGTGCTCCTGGGATGCACCCAGCAGATCGTAGAGGAATGCCACATCAAGCTTAAGCATCTCGATAAACTCGATAACACCCCGATTTGCAATATTGAACTCACCATCAAAATTGAATGCACGCGGGTCACTATCACTACCGTAGACAGCAATCTTACGATAGTTAATATCCCCGGTCAACTCAGTGCTATCCTGGTTCTTCTCATCCTTGGGTTGGAAAGTTCCAATACCAACCCGATCCTGCTCCGAGAAGATCAGCCGACGCACCCGAATATGGCGGATCGCCTGGGCCCAATCGCCATCATAGCGGCGCATCAACTCACGGAAGTTATAGCGGCAGACCGGGCAGAGGTCGCCGACGATGTTAATCTGTTCTTCGGGCGAACGCCCTTCATTGAGGTGTGTGAGGAACCGACCACGCATATCGATAGGAATCAGGTGCAGGGGATCCTCGTTCATCGGGCAGGGTTCCCAGTCATTATCCTTCACCCGTCCTGCCTCAACATCGGCGATATCCCCCAGATACCAGTCGTAGGTATAAAGCGCACCATCATCCGTGCGTGTGTACTGCTCCAGACCTTTCTTCAGTCGGCGCACGATCGTACTCTTTGAGCTACCGACCGGGCCATGCAGCAACAGCACACGCTTCTCAGTCCCATAGCCCTGCGCTGCACTCTTAAAAAAGTTAACCAGGCGCATCAACGGAACTTCGAGACCAAAAATCGCATCATCCCCACCGAAAGACTCATCGAAGAAGAATTTGTAACGAAACAAACGCTTCTTGGCATCGATGAACTCCTCAGTTCCATAGGACGTAATCATGTCGTAAATGCGTTGGAACGCATTCCGGGAGATCTTCGTATTGTGCGCAACAATATCCAGATACGCTTCGAAGGTTCCCGTCCAGTTTAATTGCTGGAAATGCTTCTGATCCTGCAGTTCACTGGCGAACTGCAAAAGCGACGTTCCACTGAGAGTCGTCCCATTAACAGTCGTCGTCATCCGCTTATCCTCCTGCTGAGGGCACTATCAAGAGTACCGAAGCAGACGGCCCCAGGGCCGGCCTGCCAGTGGCACGGAGCCACTACGCCCACCGCACGCCCAAATGCGGAATGGCGATGTCGCAACATAGCAACTTGCTAAGGTACAGGTAAATGAGTCGTATCCTTACATGCCTGGTTTATGAGCGCCGATGTTATGCTATAAATATCTAGATAGTGGGCGGCCTCAATACCCGCTCACAAACCGTATCAGGTATACAGCTTGGGACCACAAGGAGTTATCATGAGGGAGGCCTGTCAATACCAGGTTGAGGGTATTATAGCAATGTTTAGAGGGAGCGTCAAGGGTTCCACTAGTACAGGAGTACTAGTGGAATAACCCCCCGACAATCTTATGATACGAGTTCGGATCTAACTTTGCTGCATCCCAGTGGCTTCCTTGAGCAGATCCTCAAAGATATGCTGCGCCTGTTCGTGATAGCGCCCGATTGAGCGATATTTTACATATCGCTGTTCGAGGAGGGCCGCCGTATCCAGCGCCTGAAGTTCAGCCAGATTGGCGCGCAACCGCTCCCGCACTGTACTCACTGTGACATTCCGGGCGGTGTGGGCACCGGAACCCGGCTCCGGGATCACTTCGTCGGCAATACCGAGATCATGCAGATCGAGGGCCGTAATGCGCATGGCGCTGGCGGCATCGGGCGCACGGGCTGAGTCGCGCCAGAGGATGGAGGCACTGGCCTCGGGTGAGGCCACGGAGTAGACCGAGTTTTCCAGCATCAAGAGGCGGTCGGCAACACCAATTGCCAGCGCGCCACCGCTCCCGCCTTCGCCAATCACACAGGCGATAATCGGCGTTTTCAAGCCGGCCATCGTGAGAATATTCTCGGCAATTGCATTGGCCTGGCCGCGCTCTTCGGATTCCTTGTTGGGATTGGCCCCCGGCGTATCGATAAAGCAGAAAACCGGAAAGCCGAACTTCTCGGCATGGTTGAAGAGACGCAGCGCCTTGCGATACCCTTCGGGATGCGGCATCCCAAAGTGGCGGCGCACATTCTCGCGGGTGTCACGGCCCTTCTGGTGCCCGACAATGACGACCGTCTGCTCTTCAAAGACGGCAATACCGCCGACAATGGCTTCATCATCACCAAAACGTCGGTCGCCGTGCAGTTCCACAAAGTCCTCACACAATCCCTGAATATAATCGAGGGTGCGGGGACGCTGTGGGTTCCGAGCGATCTGAACACGGTCCCAGGGGGACATATTTTCGCTGATTGAAGCTTTCGTCATATTCATAACTAACTCAGTTACCATTTCGCTTAACGGCACTCACCGCGTTGCTGTGCCGACGACTGACACCATATTAATTGACAGGACGTACGCGGTTGAGATCCAAACCGGACGTTTGACCCAATGAAAGCCGGATTCGCCTGCGGCAGCATGGTCTGTTCCGCCCTGCCGGAGGCAACATTCCCTTCCAGGTCAGTGACCGCGTAACTCCTGTAATTGACACGAGTTACGCGGTTGCTCACCCAAAAGAGTACCATGCTGCCGCAGGCGAAACGGGCCATTCATACAGACAAATGCCTGATTTGAACGCCCACCGCGTACCTCCTGTAATTGAACAATACCGAAACTGACTGACCGACGAGCGAGCGCATCTAGACGGCCTTCCTGGTTCCCTGATAGAGCCGCAGCAACCGCCCCAGCAGCGGACGCAGTTCAGTACGCGACACAACCATATCGACCATTCCATTATTGAGCACAAACTCGGCAGTCTGGAAATCCGCCGGCAACTTCTGCCGAATCGTCTGTTCGATCACGCGCTTCCCGGCAAAGCCGATATTGGCTCCCGGCTCGGCGATAATGATATCGGCGACCGAGGCATACGAGGCCGTCACACCGCCATAGCAGGGATCAACGAGAAGGGAGATATGCGGCTGGCGCACAGCGGTCAGGCGCGTCAGCGCCATACTGATCTTCGCCATCTGCATCAGCGAGATAACGCCTTCCTGCATGCGCGCGCCACCGCTGCGGTTAATCGTCAGCAAGGGCACATGCAACTCGGCCGCCCGCTCGGCAGCGCGTAACACCTTCTCGCCGTAAACGCTCCCCATAGAAGCGCCCATAAAAGTGAAATCACATACAGCCACCGACAATGGCAACCCGTTGATCGTTCCCAGACCACTGATCACCGCATCAATCAGGCCGGTACGCTGCTGCGCCTCCTTGAGCTTTTCGGCATACCCACCCTGTGCCGAGACAAAACGCAGCGGGTCTTCAGGCCAGAGATGATTATCCTGCTCTTCAAACGAGCCGACATCAAGGAGCCCCAGCCACTCATGGCCGGTCAGACGCATGTGAAAGCCACATTTGGGACAGACTTTCAAGTTTTCGTTCAGTTGCTTCTGATAAATAATCTCCCCGCACGATGGACATTTTACCCATATATCATCGGGGATCTGTGCATCACGCCGGTTCTGGTCGGAAGTAAAGCGACTTCCCGTGCGGCGAAATAACTCTTTCATAACCTCGGCAAATCCTCTCTCATATGGCACGCGTTAAGACTGCACTGCGGCTGGTACTGGTATGCGTTGCATTATAGCATAAGAATGAACCGACCTTGATATTCGGCAGCAGAATGGGCCATGTTGCTTTTCGCCGGATCGGCATAACCACAAAGTACACCCCATGCCCGACATACGCCATTGCCGATTAATGATGCTGCACATGTCATATAATTGCAAATTATACTAAATCACCCCGCCTGATCGTTACGTCAAATAAACAAACACGCGGCGGTAAGCGCGCTTTCATCCTGTCATAATGCCTGATACACGCTCCTCCTCGGCTGCACACGATTGTGCCGTTCTATGCTATAATTTGCAACAATCGCACCAGTAACCGTACTATATCACGCAATTGTGTACTCGACAGCCATCAAGGTACACCGGTCACGTACCGGCAATGTCACACGGATGTGACGGCTATGCACCGGTTTCAGAGTACTGAAAGCCTCAGTATACCCGATCAGGGCGGCATATGCTGCATGCCGGATGTGGTGTGCTTCCCCCAGGCTAACCCGGGCATAGCGCGGCAGGGTTCAGGTGAAAGTCCCGGCAACTGTCGGCGGTTGCGCCGGTCCTCCGCCCTCTTTCTTGACTTGACAGGCATCGCGTGATCGGGACAATGGTGCATTGTCCTCGTGCAAGAGCATGATTGGTTCCCTTCGTGGGAAGGATGAGGAGGTTTCAAAACATGAGTGTGTTGCTGTGGATCATCCCCCTCTTTGGCGTTCTGGCGCTGGTCTATGCCTGGTTCCGGTCAAACTGGATTGCCAAACAAGAAGTCGGCACAGAACGCATGGGCGAAATCGCCGGTTTTATCCGTGAAGGCGCGATGGCGTTTCTGTCACGCGAGTATCGCGTGCTGGCGATCTTTGTCCTCGTCGTTGCGCTCCTGCTGGGTATTGCGAATGCGGCGGCAGGGCAGTGGCAGTGGCTGGTGTCAGTATCGTTTATCGTCGGAGCTATCTGTTCGGGACTGGCGGGCTTCTTCGGTATGCGCGTGGCAACCCTGGCCAATGTGCGCACCGCAAATGCCGCCCGCAGCGGTCTGACCCAGGCGCTGAACGTGGCGTTTTTCGGCGGCTCGGTGATGGGGATGGCAGTGGTTGGCCTGGGTATCCTGGGGCTCTCGGGGTTGTTCCTGCTCTATCTCACCCTCTTTAATATCAACCTCATCGATCTTAACGCCGTCGGGCTGGACTCCTTCAGCAATGTGCTGGCGATTCTGACCGGGTTCTCCTTGGGAGCCAGTTCGATTGCCCTCTTTGCCCGTGTTGGTGGGGGAATCTACACCAAAGCCGCCGACGTTGGGGCGGACCTGGTGGGTAAGGTTGAGGCCGGTATCCCCGAAGATGATCCGCGCAACCCGGCGGTGATTGCCGACAACGTCGGCGATAACGTGGGTGACGTGGCCGGCATGGGGGCGGACCTGTTCGAGTCGTATGTCGGCTCAATTATCGGCGCAATGGTGATCGGATTGACCTGGGCTGAGGGTATTGACAGTTATAACGCCGTTCTTCTGCCGTTGCTGCTGGCCGGTGCGGGGATTCTGGTTTCGGTGATTGGAACCCTGTTTGTACGCACACCCGAGGGCGGTGATCCACAGCGCGCGCTGAACATCGGCACGTTTGGCGCAGGCGGGTTGATGGTGGTTGTCTCCTTCTTTATCATCTGGTTTATGCTTGGCAGCGCAGGACAGTTTGAACCCTACCCCGGTAGCCCGGGACTCTACACCTGGTTCAGTGTTTTCCTGGCGACGATTGTTGGTCTGGTTGCCGGGATTGCCATTGGTCTGATCACCGAGTATTACACCGCTGAGAGTCGCGGGCCAGCCCGCGCTATTGCCGCCGAGTCACAGACGGGTGTGGCGACCAATATTATCGCGGGTCTGGGCACCGGCATGCTCTCCACGGCCTTCCCGATTCTGGTGCTGGCGGCGGCGATTATTATTGCCTACAGCCAGGCCGGGCTCTACGGAATTGCGGTGGCCGCCCTGGGGATGCTCTCCACTACCGGCATCCAACTGGCCGTCGATGCGTATGGCCCGATTGCCGACAATGCCGGAGGTATCGCCGAGATGGCGGAACTGGGACCGGAGGTCCGCGCCCGCACAGACAAGCTCGACGCAGTCGGCAACACCACAGCGGCAATTGGCAAGGGGTTTGCCATCGGTTCCGCCGCGTTGACGGCACTGGCGCTGTTTGCCGCCTACAGCCGGGTGGTTGGACTAACGGAGATCAATGTGATGGACCCGCTCGTGATGGCCGGCGCGTTTGTCGGCGGGATGCTGCCGTTCCTCTTCTCGGCCTTTGCGATGAAGGCGGTTGGTCGCGCCGCCGGGAAGATGATTGACGAAGTGCGGCGTCAGTTCCGCGAGATCCCCGGTTTGCTGGAGGGTAACGCAACAGCCGAGCATGCGAAGTGTGTGAGTATTGCTACCGGAGCGGCCATTCGGGAGATGGTTGCCCCTGGCCTGATCGCGGTCTTCACACCGGTTGTCGTCGGCTTTATCTTTGGCCCGGAGGCGCTGGGCGGTCTGCTTGCCGGTGTCACTGTCACGGGTGTGCTCATGGCGCTCTTTATGTCAAATGCCGGTGGTGCCTGGGACAACGCCAAGAAGTATGTTGAGAGTGGCGCGCTGGGCGGCAAGGGCAGCGAGGTGCATAAGGCAACCGTCGTTGGTGATACCGTAGGCGACCCCTTCAAGGATACGGCGGGCCCCTCGCTGAACATTCTGATCAAGCTGATGAGTGTGGTCAGCCTGGTGATTGCACCACTGCTGGCAACAATGTGGGGTCTGGGGTAAACATCAAGCCGGCAATATCGTTGGCAACAACCTGAAGACGCAGCAGATGAGGGGGGCTTTGCCCCTCTCGTTTGCGTTCACCGGGCTGACCGCACAGCGCACCGGCCGTAGCGCCGAAATTTGGTATCATCCCTGAGTCCTGGTAAGATAGCATTGCGCAAAATTGAGAATTTTCACCAAAATATTGCAAGCCTGCTGGTCTATCACCAGACCGGAACAGAGCGTAGCATGGCAGTGGTGGCCCTGATAGGAGTTATGCAGTCACTGAACCGGCAGGTATCTCAGCCGCCGGCATGACGGAAGCGACCAGATCTTTTTCACAAGGTGAATTTTTTTGTAAAAAAGAAAAATACCATGTTGCCGCAGGCGAATCGGACGTTCCTCAGGTGAAACATCCGGTTTGCATGTCAACTGCGTAACTGCTGTTACTGAAGCTGGTTGCCGGCTGGCGTTGAAGAGGCATAACGCCAGCGTACCATAGGATGAGTCTATGCAAGATTTTAACAGTCTGGAAACGAACATTATGCGGGCGATCCTCGGTGCAGCTATTCTCGCCGTTGCCTACGCCTTTTTTGTGCGCAGCCGGGTGCTGGCACAGGACAAGGGAAGCCCGCGGATGCAGGAGGTCTGGGGATCGATGCAGGCGGGGGCGGCCGCCTACCTGGGACAGCAGGTACGGCCGTTGCGCACGCTGGTGATTGTGCTGGCCGCCGGGGCCGCCGCCAGTGTGCTGATTATCCCCCCCGCACCGGATGTGGTCGAGCGGTTTGGTGCAGACCAGGCGCAGATCTGGGTGGCCGGTGGGCGCGCAGGTGGGTTGGTGCTCGGCGCACTCCTGGCCTATATTGCCGGCTCGGTCGGCATGAAAGCCGCCGTCGAGGGAAATGTACGCATGGCGGCCGCCGCGCGCAAGGGTTATAGTCCCGCGCTGCGGATTGCCTATGGCGCGGGGAGTGTCGGCAGCATGCTCACGGTGGGGATGGGACTGCTCGGCAGCGCGGCGATTTTTATGCTGTTCGGCATCACGGCTATGGATGAACTGTTGAGCTTTGGCGCGGGAGCCATGCTGGTCACGCTCTTTCAGCGGGTTGGTGGCGGCATCTATGCCCAGGCTGCGGACCTGGGAACCGATATGGTTGAGAAGGTAGAATTTGGCCTTGCAGATAACGACCCGAACAACGCGGCAATTATCGCCGGTACCATCGGCGAGAACGCGAACGACTGCGCCGGAATTGCCGCCGACGTTTTCGAGAGCCTGGAACTAACCTTTGTGGCCGCGCTCATCCTGGGGCTGGCACTGGGCCCGACCGCCGATGCCGAACAGCCCTTTGTCATGAACTTCCTGCTCTTCCCGCTGATGGTACGGGGGGTTGGCGTTATTGCGGCGCTCCTGGGCAGTCTGTTTGTGCGAACCGACGAGCGGCGGCGCAACGCAATGGCCGCGCTCAACCAGGGCTTCTATGCCACTGCCGTTCTGACGGTGGCCGGGGTTGCGGCCGTGAGCTACTTCTTCCTGGCCGATCCCGATACCGATATGATCGACTGGCGGCCCTTTCTGGCGACCAGTGTCGGCGTGCTGTTGGCGCTCGGCCTGAACCGAGTGACGCAGTACTTTACCGCAACCACCTATGACCGCGTCCGCGAAGTAGCACGCCTCTCACGGACGGGACCGGCGACAAATATTCTGGCGGGGATGACGCAGGGGATGGAGTCGGGATTGTGGGCGGTTCTGGTCATCGCGGCAGCGATCCTGGCCTCGGTCTTTATCTACGCCGAACTCGCGGCCGTCACCGTTGCGTACATCTTTTATGGCATTGCGCTTACCGGCCTGGGCTTGCTGACCCTGATGGGCAATATGCTGGCGCTGCACAGCTTCGGTGCAATTGCAAACAATGCTCGGCGCATCGGTGGCATCGCCGGGGTGGACAAAAATGCGCGCAACGTGATGGAAGATATGGATGCCGTGGGTAATCAGACCCGGGCGCTGACCCGGGGCACGACCACCGGCGCAACGGTGATTGCGGTGGTGGCACTCTTCGGCGCATTTCTGGTCAATACGGCACAGGTGCAGCGCTTCCTCGAGTATCCCGTGCTGACAGGGATCAACCTGGCTTCGCCGCTGGTCCTGATCAGCTTCTTGATCGGTGGCGCGGTACCGATGCTGTTTACCTCCCTCACGCTACACGCCGTCCTGCGCACGGCGGCTCAGGTTGTCGCCGCAACCCGGCAGCAACTCCAGCGCGCGGCGACGAAACCAGAAGACTACGCGCGGACGGTCCAGCTTACAACCGTTGCCACGCAGCAGGAATTGGTCAGCATGGTGCTGGTTGGCGTGCTGGTGCCGCTGCTGGTTGGCTTCTTGCTGGGGGTAGAGGCGATGGGCAGTTTTCTGCTGGGCAGCCTGCTCTCCAGCCAACTGCTGGCATTTTTCCAGGTGAATACGGGCAGTGCCTGGAGCAATGCGCGGCGCTACATCGAGGATGGCAATGTCGGCGGGAAGCATACGGAAGCGCACAAAGCCGCCATTATCGGGGATACGGTGGGGCACCCGCTCAAGGATAGCGCCGGACCGGTGCTCAATCCGCTGATCCGCGCAATCAGCCTGCTGACCCTGGTGCTCGCACCTACGCTGTTGCTCCTGCGTCCGCTTGATACGCCGATCAGCACGCCGGTCTGGGCAGTCATGGCGTTGGGCGGGCTACTGCTGCTCTGGGCGATCTGGCGGAGCCGGCGCGAAACCCCGCAGATGGCCGAACTCTCCAAGGCAGCGGCGGCACAGGGGCGGATCTGAGGATAAAGAACTGGGAACCTGGAACCATGTAGAGAACAAAGAACAAAGAACAAAGCAACCTGGAACAAAAACGCCAGCGCATCCCCATCACGCAATATGCTTGTTCGTTGCTGTTTCTAACATTGTTCTTCTTTACACGACTTACGCGGTGGGTGTTCAACCTGCACGTTTGACCAGATGAAAGCAGTCTTTGTGGGAGTACGAGTCTGATTTGCAGACCCACCACGTACGTCCTATTTTTAGAAAACCGCGAGCACAGGTTGCCAAAGCCTGCATTCGCGGTTTTCGATTCTTTGTTCTTTGTTCTTTGTCCTTTGTTCTTTAACAGAATATTTACGTTTGCCACCTGGTGGAGTATAATACAGAGGATAGTACTACCGTAACACAGATAGCAACTACTGCTCCACGGCGGGGCAGTTGACACGCCCGCAGTCCGGCTCACAGGCATAACCTGGTAGGGGAAATCCGCTTACACGAAAGATATAGTACCGTGAGTGAGCGCGCTTCAAATGCATCCAGGGCATCGGAGGTCAAGCAGCTTCGCCAGGAGGTACGCCGACTGATTGGCGGGGCGGGCCGGCTAAACACCGACACCGACGCGGCCCGGCGGTTAATCGCTCCGTTGTATGCGCGGATGGAGCTGATCGAGCAGCGCCTGGAGGTCTTATCCCGACAGATCGCGGTAACTGAGGAAGCAGTTGATGCTGATCAGAACGCAATGCGGGAAACTGCTCTCACAACCACGCCGCAAAAGCAGGCAAGCCACGCCGGGCAGGAGCAGTTCAAGGTCAATGCACTCCTGCAAACCCAGGTAGAACAGCTCACAGCGGCGCTGGAATTGTTGCGTGCCGAGTGTGTCCGGCGGGATCTGGAACTGGACCGACTGCGCGAACAGAGCCGGATTGCGCAGGACACGGCCCGCCTGGAAATCATCCAGGCGTTGCTGCCCACCCTGGATGGCCTTGACGAAGCGCTGCGCGCGGAGCAATTCCTACCGGCACGCCAGGCAACTACCCCCCCCAACACCCCTTTCGAGCGGATGCGCGCGCATATCACAATGCTGCAACCGAATAGTTCCATGGCGGCCGAGACGCAAACGACCTGGCGCGCGCGCATGCATCTGGTACGCCGGCGCCTGCTGGATATCCTCGCCACTGCCGGGGTTCAGCCGATGCATACCTCGGAACAGCCGTTTGACCCGCACCGGCATGTGGCCCTGGAAGTGGTTGTCGCCGGTGAGCAGCGTCCTGCCGGCATCATCGTTGCCGAACTACGCCGGGGCTACCTGGTGGGCAACCGGGTGCTGCGTCCAGCGGAGGTGGTCATTAGCAGTGCCTCCGGTGAGCCGCCGCAGATGGAGCAACACAACGGCATGCATAGTTCCTGATACACTTGCCCCGGCCAGTACACGGCACTACGTGGTTATACTTCCCCGTACAGTCTGCATTTGCATCTGCTACACCTGTAACGTTATAATAGCGTTTAATCCCATCACAACTACATTGCTGATACCATTCAGATGGAACAATTGCCTGCCTTCCGGGTTAGTGACCACGCGAGTCCTGTAAATTACACGACTTACGCGGTGGGCATAAAAATCGGACACGTACTCCCACAACGGCAGTCTTCGCCTGCGGCAGCATGGTACTTCATGGATCTTGTTCACAAAATTTTTCACTTTGTGAAAAATTTTGTGAACAAGCATAGAATCTTCCGCCCTGCCGGAGGCGCAAAGCTCCGTTCGCGGGGAACCGCGTAAGTCGTGTAAATGACACGACTTACGCGGTGGTTCATCAAACCGGGCGTTTTATCCGGTGAACAGCAGAATCGCCTGCGGCAGCATGGTACATTTTGATCTTTTTTCCGCCCTGCCAGAGGCGAAATCTCCTGTCGGGTCAACGACCGCGTAAGTCGTGTACATTATAGGAAGAACAGACAAACATCGGACAAAGAACAAACCGGTTGTTCGATAATCGAGCACCAGAGACATTTTGTTCTGTGTTTCTTTGTTCTCTGTTCTTTATATTCCGTGTCAGATGTTTATCCACGAGTGGAGTTTCATGGCTAAACGCAAGTCAGCCCCTGCCGGCAAAGAACGGGGACGCAAAATTGACAAAACCACGGACCAGCGGCAACAGGGTCTACGTGCATTTCAAGCGGGACGCTTTGATAGCGCTATCACCGCCTGGGCAGAGTTGCACAAGCGCGATCCTGAGGTCAAGGTTGCGCTCGCCGAAGCCTATTTCCGGCGGGCGTTAAAGCAGTCTGCGTCGGCAGAGCAACTGGCCGATATGCGCCAGGCGACCACACTCCGTCCCGATGAACTGCGCTACCAGTATCATCTTGGATTGGCGCTGCATCGAGCCGGCGATCTCCCGGCGGCAATCCAGCAGTATCAGACGGTGCTTGAGCGGGATAACAGATGGACAGGTGCCGGGATGGCGCTGGCGCTGGCAACCCTGGAGCAGCATCCGCACGCTGACATTACTGCCCTGCCGAGTATCACACCCGATGTACGCACAGCCTTCGCGCCTGTGCAGACCCTGCTACATGGTGAGGTGCCACCCCTGAATGGCGACAAACCCATTGAGCGCCTCTGGCATGGACTTGGTCATGTTCAGGTCAAAGATGCAGCGGCACGCGAAACCCTGGACGATAGCCGCACACTCCCCGCCCCGCCTGCAACCAATGTGCGGCGCTACTACAAGGGAGTTGCGGCGGCACAGACGGGCGACTACGCTACAGCACTGCGCGATTGGCAGCATGCACATGCGGCGGATATGCGCATGTCCTGGCTGCTGGATAATCTGGCGGCAGTCTGGACGGAGCGACTTGATGCACAACTGGCGAACGATGATCTGGCTGGAGCCCTGGCGACCGCGCGTGATGCCCTCACAGTCCCGATGAATAACAGTGTGCTTAACCAACTTCTGGTACAAACGCTGGACCGGGGGGCGCATGCAGCCGCAGCCACGGGCGACTGGTCCCAGGCGGCAGAACTCTGGGAAGGAGCGCGGCAGACGGTCAGCATCAGTAGTGGGCTTGGCTCACCGCGCCCGCTCCTGCATAACCTGGCCCGGGCGTACGAAGTCCAGGAACGCTGGTCTGAGGCAGCCGATGCATGGCGGGCCATGCTGCGGACGCGTCCGCGCAAGAAGACAAAACAGACTGACGAAGATATCACGGATGCGCAGTGGGACTGGGTGCGCAAGCGCATTATTGAATGTTACAAGCACGCCGGTCAACCCGGTGAAGCTATCACCCTGTTTCGCCAGGCAATCAAGGCCGATCCGGAAGACCTGGAGACGCGGTTGCAACTGGTTGATGCATTCGTAGCAAATGAGCAGGAGCAGTCGGCCGTCAATGAGCTCCAGCGCATTACCGACATTAATCCGGAGTATACCGAGGCGTACCTGCGCCTGGTAAGTATTTACCTGCAACGCCGCGACTGGTACAATGCCGCGACGCCCCTCCAGAAACTTATCACCCAGAATCCCCAGCGCGAAGATCTGCGCCGCCAGGTTGCGCAGTTGTCATTACTCCACGGCATTAACCAGAGTGAATTTATGTTGTATGACGCAGCCATCAAAACATTCGAGAATGGGTGGCAGTTTGCCCCAGGCGACTACCGCTTCCCGCTCAATATTGCGCGGCTTTTGCTTAATCAGCGGCAAGAGCAAAAGGCGCACACCCTCCTGGAGCAGACCCTGGACCTGGCTGCCGATCAGCCGGATGCCTACATTCAGGTCATCGACACCTGGACCATCGAAGACAAGTTGGATGAAGTCCAGGCAGTCTTGAAGCGGGCCGAGGCAGACCTGTCGCCAACAGCCGAGTTCTACATGTCGCTGGGCATCACCCTGCTGATGCGTACCACCCCGCCCCCCAGGCTGCCGTCACCGTTCGACCCGGCCCCACCGCCGCCCCCAACCGAAGATGAGGATAGCCCCTGGACGCAGATGGCACGCGAGGCGTTGGACCGGGCGGTGACACTCAAACCCGACGATCCCCGCCTGGCCGGGGGCATCGCCGCCGAGTTGATGTCCTTACGTCCCAAACTGGCACTGCGCTATGCCGAGAAATCTGCCGAGATTGGTCCGGACGAGCCGAATGCTTTGATGCTGCTGGGGTTGGCCCAGGCACTCAATGAACAAAAACCTGAAGCCAAGCAGACCCTGCGCAACGCCGCGCGACTGGCACGCCGGCAGGGAGATACCGCAATGGCGCAGGAGATCCAGAGCCTCCGGCGCGAAATTGACAGTCCCCTCTTCGGGATGGCGCTCCAGATGGGACCGTTCCTGGACGATTTTGATGAAGAAGGATTTGATGATTTCTTCATGTAGCACAGGACGAGGGAGCTAGATGACGAAACCGTATGTTGATCCATATGCCGTTCTCGAGTTGCAGCGCACGGCGACGGCTGCGGAGATCAAACAGGCCTATTTTACACAGGTACGCAATCACCCACCGGAACGTGATCCCGAAACATTCAAGCGGATCAGGGCCGCCTATGAGCGTCTGCGTGACCCGGAACGCCGCACCGAAACCGATATGCTGCTGCTCAATGTCTGGCCTGAACCGGCCCGCAAGCGCCGACCACCGAAGCTGGATCTGGCCCTGCATCACGAAGATGTGCTGACGGCCGCGCGGGCGCTCACCGATCTGGAGCGCACCGACTGGCGCGAGCATTATGCAAAAATCAAACTATGAAGATGAAGCACCCTACGCCAGACATATCCCGGGCGAAGGTACTGGTTGAGCGCGTGCGGCGGATGCTCGGCGGCAGAAGTTTGCACCAGAGAGATTCGCACACGCTGGACCAACTGACGGCTCCATTACAGGCCCGCTTAGACACCATCGAACAGCGACTGGCGGATCTGTCCCGGCAGATGCAGGCTGCCAGTGGCGCGCAAAACGGTCACGCGGTAGACCAGGTGCATACACGCCTGGAAACCATTACCCATCGTCTTGAGGATGTCTCCCGGCAGATCGCGACGACTGGTGCAAACCGCAACGGGGGAGAGAGCGAAACTGTCCGTGATGCCATTGCTGCCCTGGAAAAACAGATTAGCCGGGCCGGGCGCGAGCAACTCAAGGCCAACTCGCTAACCGAAGCTCAGACCGAAAAGCTCTCCGCCGCGCTGGAGACGCTGCGCGCCGATAACGCGCGCCGTGATACCGAACTGGCAACTGTGCGCGAACAGATGCATGCAGCGGAGGCCGCCGCGCGCCAGGATGTTATCCAGGCCATTTTCCCGGCCCTGGATGGCCTGGATGAAGCAATCCGCTCCGGGGAGCAACTCCTGGAACAACCCGAGGCAGCGCCATCCTCCGCTACATTTTTTGAACGGATGTGGATGCGGAAGGAACCACCGCTGGAAGATACTGCTACAACCCTACGCGCAGGCATGTCGGCCTGGCTGGTCGGGCTCACCTTTGTTCGGCAGCGGTTGCTGGATGTGCTGGCGGCAGAAGGCGTGCAACCCATTAGCGCCGCGGGCGAACCCTTTGACCCGGAGGTACACATTGCCATGGACGTTGTCCCCGCCAGTGCCGAACTACCGCCGGGGATCGTTGCCACGGAGCTACGCCGGGGCTATCGGAGTGGCAACCGGGTGCTCCGCCATACCGAGGTTGCCGTAAGCAGTGAACGGACTGAGCCGTCGGTCGGAGACGCGCAGATGTAGGACGGTCGGTGCGGCGTGCCGGGTATCTCACAGGTGGAGACTCTGTGCAGTAGGGACGTGATTCTGCGCCTCCGCAACTCGTGCCGGGTACGCACGCGACCATAGATCCTCTTATGATCCGGGAGTAAAAATGAGTACAATCATTGGCATTGACCTTGGAACAACCTTCTCTGCGATGGCGTTGGTACGTGATGGGGTGCCGCAAATTCTGCCGCATGGCGATGAACGCATTATGCCTTCCGTAGTTGGCTTCACGCCCCAGGGAGCGCTCCTGGTCGGGACACCCGCACGTAATCAGTATGTCCTCTACCCGGAGCAAACGGCACGTTCAATCAAGCGCCAGATGGGCCAGAATGTGCGCATACCGCTGGGCGAACGGGATTACACTCCCCAGGAAATCTCTGCGCTGGTGCTGCGTGAACTCAAACGTAGTGCCGAGGAGCAGCTTGGACAATCCGTTGAGCGTGCTGTAATTACCGTTCCGGCCTACTTCTCCGACGCCGCGCGGCAGGCGACCCACGAGGCGGGGGAGATTGCCGGGTTCACGGTGGAGCGGATTATCAACGAGCCAACGGCGGCGGCACTGGCCTACGGACTGGATCGTACTGATGAGCACCAACTGGTAGCGGTCTATGACCTGGGTGGCGGCACATTCGATGTTTCGATCATTGAACTGGAGTCCGGGGTGGTGGAGGTGCGCTCCAGCCATGGCAACACGCAACTCGGCGGTGATGACTTCGATGAGCGCCTGGTTGACTTTCTGGCCGAGCGCTTTACCGAAGAGCATGAGATTGACCCCCGCACCGACCCGCGCGCCCTGGCCCGCCTGACCCGCGCGGCCGAGACGGCCAAGATTGCGCTCTCCAGCCAGCCGTTTGTGCGAGTGCGCGAAGAGTATCTGCTGACCGAGGATGGTCGTCCTCTGCACCTGGACGTTGAAGTGGCGCGGGTTGAGTTTGAGAACCTGATCAGCGATCTGGTGGAGGGCACCCTCGAGGCGCTTGATGCCGCTCTGCAGGATGCCGAAATAACGGCGGAGGATCTCAGCCATGTGCTGTTTGTCGGTGGGAGCACGCGCATCCCCCTGGTATGGCAGATGGTCCACGACCATACCGACCTCGAACCGGACACAACGGTAAACCCGGATGAAGCCGTAGCACTGGGTGCGGCGGCCCAGGCGGCGATTATTGCCGGCGAACCGCTTGAAGCGATTCTGGTCGATGTCACCCCCCACTCGCTCGGCATTGAGGTTGCCGAACTGGAGTTTGGACAACTTATTCCTGACCGCTACAACGTAATTATCCAGCGCAACACAACCATTCCCACCTCACGCTCGGAGGTCTACTCGGCGCTGCATCCCACGCAAACGGCAATTGAGATCAAGATCTATCAGGGCGAGCATCCAATTGCCTCGCGGAACACGCTGCTGGGTGAATTTTTCTTTGACCAGCTTAAACCGGAAGTTCCCGGTCAGCCACCACGCGTGACAGTGCAGTTTGATTTTGATGTCAATGGCATTCTGCATGTCTCAGCGGTTGATCGGGGCAGCGGAAAGCAGGCCCAGACCAGCGTCAAAGCCGCGCGCGCGCACCTCAGCCCATCGGATATTGCCACCGCCCGCACTGATCTGGAGTTGCTGGAAGATTGGGAAGCTCCGGAACTGGCCGAAGTCGTGAATGCCGCCCTCCAACCTGACCCGGAAACACTGGCGCTGCTGACCCGCGCACAGCGAGTAGTTGCGGAGGGGCAAGGCGACACCAGCGCCCTCCAGGAGACGATTGCCGCCCTGGAAGCCGCTATGCGACGTAGCGATGAGTCAGCCGTTGAAGAGCACTCGGAGACGCTGCTGGATCTGTTGTACGAACTGGACGAGGAGTAACCCCGGTTGCTTCCATCCTGGCGGATTATAAAACCGGGTTATTCCCTATATCGCTAAACGAGAGTCCCGGTTTATGAAGTTTGAATTTGTAATTCGGACAACGACGGATCGGCGTCTCGGCTGAGGATTTCCGATCGTTTTCACAAAAAATTCGCACTTTGTGCAAATTTTTGTGAAAACGATAAATCACGTACCATGCTGCCGCAGGCGCATCGGCGCATCGTCTGATCAAACGCCCGGTTTGATCGCCCACCGCGTAACGCGTGTTATTGAACAAAATGTGGCTCAGAGAGCCACATTTTGTTCGCATCAGACAAAAAAGTAAAAAGTCTTAACCCATACTCAGGGCGCAATCAGCGCCAGACAGGTGCTACTCCCACTACTCGCCAGCGCATTGGGCAGGGGGAAACAACTAGCAACCGTAGCACTGGTTGCGGGCAGGGCGGCACCGCTCGCCAGACCGAGCACAATCAGGAAAATGACCAGCGCCAGACCAGCGCCCCCGGCAATCGTCAATGCTTTGTTTTGATTAAGCTCCGGATCGGTCAGGAGAAATGCATACGCTGTGTAGATCACGTAGGCAATCAGGCCAATCGCAACGGGCTGATAGAGGCAACCAATTCGGGCAATACTGCCAACCGCAGCATTAAGGCCGAGAATCGGCACCGCATAGAGCGCAGTGGTGTAGATAATCTCATTCTGGGCAAATGAACTCCCCTGCTGGCGGGCCAGTGCATTCAGCACAAAGGCAAAAATAAAGAACGCGCCAAAGGGTGTCACCAGGGCAAACAGCAACTTCAGGAAGGCATAGGGTACCGCCGCAATAAAGGGCGACAGGCCCGCAATCAGGCCAAACACAAAGGCAAACAGCGCTGCCACAACCGACACCGCGCTCACAAAAATCAGCGCCTCGCGCATCCCCCCTTCTTTCTGAAACCGCCTGAAAGTCTCCGCTTCCGGCTTCCGCAATATCGCCAGGCCCCGGTCAAGCTGGGCGCTGAGCGACGTGTCCCGAACGATCATGGCCGCTTCCTCCTCTGCTATGCAACACGAGCTTTACCCTTATCCGCTACTGCTACCGTTGGCCGACGCACCCGAGAGACGCAGCCTGCGCCGAGGAGCACCCGGCGCTACCGGACAACTCCATCGTCACACTGATCTTCGTGGCACGCACCTGCAAGCTCCGGCAGCAGGACAGCACGCCGGCGGCGCACAGGCCGCGATAAACTGGTTCTGCAACCGTCAATGCGCTCTGGCCTATTGTAACAAAGTTTTCCGAATCCGTTGTCAGACCACAACATACGCAAAGGGGATCGCGTCGGTGACGCGATCCCCGCGAACTGCTACCGGCGAGTCCGGCAAATCGGACAACTTGTTATGACCGGAAACATTAGACTATGAACATATCGGTCAGACCGGTTTTACACGGCGCGAAAAATCGAGAATACCACTCCGGTGACGATCCAGTAGGCAACGAGTGCCGCGACCACCGAAATAATCGCTTTCGTGGTATCAGTCAGGTTCATGCTGGAGCGGGCGGCCAGGTATGCCAGGTAGAGCATATACAGGCTCAAGATGAGTACAACGGTGGGAATAAGGATCAGGTTAAAGAGCGGAATATTACTCATAATGCCATTCACAGCCATAATTGGAGCCGCGTAGAGCGAAATAGTATAAAACACCTCATCCTGCGTTCCGGTGCCACCCTGCTGCTTACCCACCCAGTAGAGCACATAGGAAAATGCGAAAAACCCCAGAATAGGCGTAATAAAGCCACCCAGCAGCCGCAGCAACGCATATCCGAACCCACCGAACAGACCAAACACAAAGGCAACAATCGCCGCCAGTGCCGCCGCCACCCCGACATAGACCAGCGCCTCGCGCATACCGCCGCGCTTCTCATACTGTTCAAACGTCGCCACGCCAGGCCGGGTCAGAACATTAATGCTCTGATTGAGCATCTCATCAATGGATACACCCTGAACGATCATAACCAACTCCTCCTTATACATAAACCGGCCACGGATAAAGATATGCGTAACTGCCACAGACCGGACGGCGTTATGGTTGCGCCACACCCCGTCATTAATCTGCAGCGCTCCTTTGCATATTGTAGCAAAAACTGGCACCTTTTGTACAGTTATGCAATTTTCTCGTCTGCTGTATATGTCCCGACGCGCTTCACTGTATTAACTGTATTATATGATACGCAATGCTGTGCAGAAACGTTGCATACGGCCAGAGAAGAGAGAACAGAGAACAAAGAAACCCAGAACAAAGCGCACCTGGTGCGTATTTGTCGAACACCGTGTTTGTTCTTTGTTCTTTGTTTGTCTGTTCTCTCTATACGGGTTGGCGTGTGGGGGGCGGCTATGTTATGATGCATTTCATGCGCAGGAGTTCCGTGGTGCGGCCTATTCTGGCCTGGTGACAACCCTGAACGCCGGCTGTGCCTGCGGCAGGATAGTACTCTTTTTTCTGCCACCCTGCCGGCGGCAAAAAGCACCCACTCGTGGAGAACCACACAATTCGGATCGATAGAGTCACGAACACTATAGTAGAGGAGCGAATGATGCCACGTCACGATGGGCGACTGCCGGAACAGTTGCGCCCGGTACGAATCACGCCCGAGGCGGCACCTTACGCCGAGGGTTCAGCGTTGATCGAAATGGGCAACACACGGGTGCTCTGTACCGCCAGTGTTGAGCCTACGCTGCCCGGTTGGCTGCGTGGGCAAAAGCGCGGATGGATCACCGGTGAGTATGCGCTGCTACCCCGTTCAACCCTTACCCGCACCCGCCGCGAGCGCAACGGTGCCGGCGGCCGCACCCAGGAGATCCAGCGGTTGATCGGGCGCGCCCTGCGTGCTGCGGTTGACCTGACAGTGCTGGGCGAGCAGATGATCATTGTTGACTGCGATGTCCTGCAGGCTGATGGCGGAACACGGACTGCCGCAATTACGGGTGGGTATGTGGCGCTGGCGCTGGCCCTGCGGCGCATGCACACCGCCGGACGGTTGGAGATCAACCCGCTGCACCAGGCGATTGCAGCCGTCAGCGTCGGCATGGTGGGCGGTGAGGTTCTGCTGGACCTGGACTACAACGAGGACAGTCAGGCGGATGTCGATTGCAATGTGGTTCAGACCGGTGCGGGCGAACTGGTGGAAGTCCAGAGTACGGCGGAAGGCACGCCCATCAACCGCGCGCAACTCGATCTGCTGCTGGACCGCGCCGGACAGGGCATCACCGAATTGCTGGCGCTACAGCGCGCAGTCCTGGAGCTACCGCAGTCCACCACCGCGTAGCCGGGGCGCACCAATACGATAGTTTGCTGATCTTAACGATCTATCGGCCCGCATGTTTCACCAAACGGCAGATTGGTATGCTATAATAGTACCCAATACCCGGTTCGTATGCGTAACTTGAGAGGCCAGCAATGCTGGAAGACTTTAAGCGGGAAGAGGGCCTGCGTCACTTTCATCGAGGATTAACTCTTGAACGCGCCAACCGCGTTATGGAGGCCGTTGAAGCCTATCGGCAGGCCGTGGCTCACTACCCACATCTGCGCGAGGCTCACGATGCACTGGGCTTCTACTACCAGCGCCACGGGTTACTGGCAAAGGCCGCCGACGAGTTTCGCATTGTTACAAACCTTGATGGTGACTTTCTCTCCTACTTTAATCTGGGCTATGTTCTGATTGAGTTGGAACGCTATGAAGAAGCCCTGGAAACATTTCAGCACTGCCTCCAGTTTGCCCCGGAAGACTCGGCCACGCACTATGAACTGGGGTTAATTCACTTCTCACGGGGCGAGTTTGGCACAGCCCTGGAACATCTGCAGCGTCCGCTGCGGAGTTATCCCGAAGACTGGGAAGTACACAATTTGTTGGGCAAGTGTCACCTGGAACTGCGCCAGTATGATGAAGCCCTCAGTGCCTTCGGGCGGGCGCTGATGCTGGCCCACATCCCCGAGGCCCAGGCTATCCTTCTTGAGAATATCAACACGGTTGAGCGCTACCGCGAGTTTCGTAATCTAAACAGTACCAAAGATCAGGTCTATGCGCAGGATGGCGTGGTCTACCTGGGGTCTGCACAGGACGATGGGCTCAGCATTACCGCCGCGCAGGACTACCACTTCACCTACCCCGATATCGGGACGACTGTCCAGCGACTGCTGGCGTTGCATCAGGGATGTCGCTGGCATTTTACCGCGGTCGTGGCCGTCGATAAACTGGCCTACCCGCTGGCTGTCAGCCTCAGTCAGTTGTTGAACCTGCCCCTGCAACCGGTGACTGAACTCAACCCGGACGATACCGCTCTGCTGGTGATGGCCGTGGCCCGTGAGGCCGAACTGCTGGCGCTGACCATCGAACGCGCACCCTGCCAGACTGTCTCGTTCTGTATGGGGCTCAACTGGCTGCGCCACAACAAGATTCTGCCCGATGTGATCGGGATTGTGGCACAGGAAGCATGCAGCGTGCCATGGGAGGCCGAACTGCGCCGGCTGCGTGCCGACGGTGCGCCTACCGCTCAGATCGATGCCTGTCTGGACTATGCCACCAACGCCATCGATCAGGCCGTCCACGAAACTCCGCTTGATGCCAACCTGCCACGCCAGGTACGTTATTACACCCGTAAGCATCGCCGCCTGACCTTCTCGCTGCTCCACGAACAGACGGTTGTGTGAGGCGCGCCGGGCGCGATACACCACGCTGCCCACCGCACCGCTTTTCCATAGCTTCATCTGAGAGACTGTCTGAAACGGGGTGGTCATGGGGCGACGGCCCCGGCGCGGGAGTCCCGGCTTCCGCCGGTGTGTGGCCGGAACCGGCTGACGCCGGGACGCCTGGGGCGCTGTCCGGTGTCGCAGGGCACCCCGCATGCCGGGGGACCGACGCGCATCAGCTTTTCAGACAGTCTCTGATAACTTTTCACAGTTACCCGACATACGCGGTCGGTTCCAAACGGGCTGCTTCACCCGGTGAACGGCAGAAGCACCTGCTGGGTTAATGACCACGCAACGCCTGTTACAGTTATACGACTTACGCAGTGGGCATTCAAATCAGGCATTTGCTGATATGACAGGACGTACGCAGTGGAAGCCTATTCCGGCCCGCTGTCAGACCCAAACGCCGGCTTCGCCTGTGGCAGCGTGGTACATTATGTGTTTTTTTCAGGAACATCTTGCACGTTGTGCAAGATGTTCCTGAAAAAGAAGAAGATCTTCCGCCCTGCCGGAGGCGACATTCCCTCCCGGGTCAGTGACCGCGTACGTCCTGTCATATCACAGGACGTACGCGGTGTGCATGCAAACGGGCCGTTGGCTCCCGATAACGGTGCATTTCGCCTGCGGCAGCATGGTACGTTTCTAGCTTTTTCCGGAACATGTGGCACGTTGTGCCACATGTTCCGGAAAAAGGAT
>Ga0207419_1000037_pt1 | contig 93537 bp, 75 predicted proteins | sample ElkSloMetagenome_4_FD_184723 | JGI IMG/M metagenome (GOLD analysis project Ga0207419, IMG submission 184723) | Hot spring microbial communities from Elkhorn Slough, Monterey Bay, USA - MD2A (version 2) | ecosystem: Environmental > Aquatic > Marine > Intertidal zone > Estuary: Microbial mat ...
CTTCGCCTGCGGCAGCATGGTACTTCATGGATCTTGTTCACAACATTTTTCACTTTGTGAAAAATGTTGTGAACAAGCATAGAATCTTCCGCCCTGCCGCAGGCGCAAAGCTCCGTTCGCGGGGAACCGCGTAACTCGTGTGAATAACAGGAGTTACGCGGTCGTACATTCAGTAGATGGGATTCGCCTCCGGCAGGGCGGAATGGGACATCCTTTTTGGCGGAAATGTTGCACAACGTGCAACATTTCCGCCAAAAAGCTACAGAACGTACCACGCTGTCGCAGGCGAGTCGGGCCGTTCGTTCAGGCACATGCCTCATTTGAATGTGACCGCGTAACTCGTGTGAATAACAGGAGTTACGCGGTCACATTCAAACGGGACGTTTGACCCGATGGAAGCCTGATTCGCCTGCGGCAGCCTGGTACTTGTTTTATTTTTCCACAAAAAATTTGCTCCCAGAGCAAATTTTTTGTGGAAAAGATGGCCCCTTTCCCGTCTTTTTCGGAAATAATGTGGCTCGGAGAGCCACATTATTTCCGAAAAAGGATGTTTTCTTCCGCCCTGCCGGAGGCGAAAAGAACTCGTTCACGGAGGACCGCGTAACTCGTGTGAATAACAGGAGTTACGCGGTCCTTGACCCGGAAGACCGTTGAGCCTCCGGCAGGGCGGAACCGGGCATTCTTTTTCACAGAAATTTTTGCACATCGTGCAAAAATTTCTGTGAAAAAGATCGAAAAGTACCATGCTGCCGCAGGCGAATCTGATGTTCATCGGGCGAAATGTCCTGTTTGAATGCCCACTGCGGAACTCGTATAACCTGTAACCTGATTTGAAAGGTACTTCATGACACGCGTTCTGATACTGCATGCCTCCATCGGCCTGGGGCATCTGCGTGCGGCTACAGCGCTGGAAAGCGCGTTTCAGCAGCGCCAGGTTGAACAGGTCTGGGTTGAGGATTTTTTCGAGGCCGGGCTGCCGCTCTTTGGGAAGCTCTATGCCGGTTCATATACGGAGGTCTCCGAGAAGCTGCCCGAGCTCTGGTCCTACTACTACGAGCGGGTCGATCAGGGCGACTCGCAGATCGGCAAGCGTTTTAGTGAACTGGTCGTACGCCTGGGCATCTTCGGGTTGGATAAGTTTGTTCGCCGCTACAACCCCGATGTGATTGTCTGCACCCATTTCCTGCCGCTGGATATTTTGTTGTCGCTCAAGCGCCAGGGCAAGCTGAACCTGCCGATCTACTGTGTTGTCACCGACTATACCGGGCATATTCTGTGGGCCTACTCCCGCGTTGACGGCTACTTTGTCGGCTCGGACGAGACGGCCCGGCTGTTGGCGCAGCGGGGTGTGCCCGAGTCGCTGATCACCGTGACCGGCATTCCGGTCGATCCGGAGATTGCGCAGTCCAAAGAGCCGGCGCAGATCCGGCAGGCGCATCAGATCGCGGATGGCCCGGTGATCACGTTGATTGGCAGCGGGCTCAATCCCAAAACAGTGCGCCAGATGGTCACGGGCCTGCTGGAGCGGGAGATCAGCGGTACGCTGTTTGTTGTCGCCGGGCGCAACAAGAATCTGCAGGAACAACTGGCCGATCTCCAATCCAGTGCAACGCTGAAGTTGCGCATGGTCGGGTTTATCGACTACCTCGACGATCTGACCGCGATCAGCACGCTGGTTGTCACCAAGGCGGGTGGGCTGATCATCAGCGAGTTGATGGCCCGGCAGACACCGTTGCTGATTGTGGACCCGGTCCCCGGCCAGGAGGAGTGGAACGCTGACTATGTGGTGGCGACCGGAGCCGGGGTGCAGGTGCGCCTGACCGAGATGGTACCGGTGGTGGTGCAGCATCTGCTAAATACGCCCGCCTACCTGGAGGCGCTACGGGCCGGAGCCGGGCGGGCCGGGCAGCCGCAGGCCGCCCTCGATGTGGCCGATGCGATTCTGGCCCGGGTTGGGACAGAGTCTCAGTCGTAATTGACGTACTGTAGCAGAAATTTGTTCGGCTACTTTTTGAAGCGCACAATGTATGCTATCAGGTCGCCCGCTGTTGCCTGGATTGTCTCTACCATAATTTGTTCAGCCTGGGCAGGATTGTACCCGGCTGAACCTGCTCCAATAATCGGAAAGGCGACCGAACGCACGCCGAGGGATAGTGCCACCTGGAGTGCATTGGTCACACAAGCGCGAATCGTTGCCGCCGAGGTATTTCCCAACACGCTGATACTTGCTACATGGATAATATATTTGTAGGGGAGTTCCCCGGCTGAAGTGTAAACGGCGCTGCCCAGGGTCAGCCTGCCCTGCTGTGTCAGTTCACGAAAAGGTTGCAAACCACCCCGTTTTTTAATTACGCCAGACACACCGTGGGGCAGGAGTAGCCACCATGGCAGAATATTCTGGTTCCAGGGATTGACAATTGCTTCGACCGGTTGCTCCAGCAGATCCCCTGTGATGAGACTATGTTGCATCTGACCCTCCCGCCATGCATCTGATTCACACACCTTACGCGGTCATTGACCCGGTAGGGAATATTGCCTCTGGTGGCATCCTAAAGACCAGCCTGTTCTACTGCGCCACCCCATCCTGCCGGTACTGCCCATCCTGTCGGATGAGCAGGCGCTGCTGGGGTAGGTATGCGCCCGCATCCAGCTCGCGCACAAAGGCCATCAGCTTCTCGCTGAGCCGGAAGCGCAGGTACCAGGCGGTGAGTGGATCGCGTGCGCTGCACAGGGCGCGGATCTCCAGCGTCTCCGCCTGGATCTCAGTGACATACACCTCGGACCATACGCCGTCCCAGTCTTCATCTTCTTTCACCAGTTCATGGAACTTGCGGCGGATCTGCTCCACGTCGGTCTGGTAATCCAGATAGAGATGGATCGGTTTAATCAGTTGTGTACTGGTCTTCGTCAGGTTTTGCACCGGCTTGCTCATAAAATATTGGAGCGGCACCACTACCCGGCGTTCGTCCCAGGTCCGAATAGTAAGATAGGTAAAGGTGATCCGCTCAACCATGCCCCACTCCCCCTCGAAGATCACATAGTCACCGACACGCACGGGTTGGGTCAGGCCAATCTGCATACTGGCAACCAGATCCCCCAGCACGCGTTGCGCCGCCACACCAAAGATCACGCTGAGCAGTCCGGCGGAGGCCAGGAAGGATAATTCGAGTCGCTCAAAAACCCCGACATAGTTTAACACCACGGTCATACCAAGCAACAGCGCGCCGAAGATCAAGACACGCCGCAGCACGAACAGGTAGGTTGACCACTCGCGGGCGCGGTCCTGGTTTATATTAATCTCCCGCTGCACATAGCTCTCGGCTACATAGTCGGATGCAAACTTAATAAAGCGCATAACCAGCCATGTATTCGCGATAATGACGAGCAGCAGAACCACAAAATCAAACGAGCGGGTAACCGGACCCGTTAACTGCAGTAACATGCGCACTGACCCGTACAGCCAGAGCAGCCCGATCAGCACCGCCAGCGGAGTTGCCAGCGTGTCCGTCACACCGCGCAGCCAGAAATTCGGCGAGTGGTGGAAGGCCCGCTGCAACGTCTGGTGAATGAACCAGCCGATACCGCCGCTGATGGTCATCAGGATCAGCAGCGCAAGCCACTCCCAGAGTGCAACGTTGCTGCTGTTGTTTTCCTGCAGCCAGGGCGGTATGTGCTCGGTCAGAATGCCGGGGCCGTACTGCTCGTACAACTGCGGAATATTCTCAACCGTATTGGCCGAGAAAACCCAGACCGGGCGGTTATCGCCGACTTTTATGCGTTGTACGCGCACCGGCACGAAGCGACCATCAAGGTTAATTGATCCCAGGCGAATACTCCGCCGAGGCTGCCCGACGATTTCCGGCGGCTCAACCGATAGATCGTCGATCTGACCGTCGGGACGGTCGGGCAGTTTGTCCCAGTCGATCAGCGTATGCTGCTGCAAAATGTAGTAGAGCCGGCGGGCCAGCTCGGGCGCGCGTTCGGCCTGCTGCTCCAGCGGCAGCAGATTCAGGTTGAGCGCGTACCCCGCCGCCGCGAAATGTTCCTGCCGCGCGGCTCTGATGAAATACTCCAGCGCGGCCTGCGGCGTCCGTAGCTCGTCGGCAACGCCTTGCTCCGGCAGCCCCGCGTTCAACTCCTCCCGCTCAAAGTAGACTCCCTGGACCGTGGTATCCGCGCCCTCCCACGTTGCGGGGGGGCGGTTTTCCTGGGCCTGGGCGGGCAGGCTCATCCCCGTTAATACAACAAACAGTATCCCGATACTGCATAGCAGTCGCATATACATCGCACGTTCCCTCAACCGTAAAACTCCAATGTTATCGCGAATATGACCAGCAACATCTATGCCAGGTCGAGAACCGAGAACCGGGAACCAGGCGAGAGAACCGAGAACCGGGAATCAGGCGAGAGAACCGAGAACCGGGAACCGAGAACCGAGAACCATTCCGCTGGTTTCTGCGCGCTCAGTTCTCAAATTCTCAGTTCTCAGTTCTTTGTTCTCAGTTCTTTGTTCTTTGTTCTCAGTTCTTTGTTCTTTGTTCTCAGTTCTTTGTTCTTTGTTCTTTGTTCTTTGCTCTTTGTTCTTTGTTCTTTACTATGGCACAGATATTGCGATAGTTATCACAAAGCCCGGAGGTGTCCCGTTCATTGTCCACCCTGCGGCCCGGTCATCGATGATGCGGGTCGGGTCCGACGCTGTTGTCACACAGGCTATGGCAGCATATGCCGCATGTTTGTGAAGATGAGAAGACAGGGAAAGGATACCCGACTGTGACAACTCCGCAAATTGCCATCGCCTGCCAGGGCGGCGGTAGCCATACCGCCTTTACGGCCGGCGTGCTCAAGCAGATGCTGGAGGAACAAGTACATCAGGAGTACCGGATCGTTGGGCTGAGTGGCACATCCGGTGGCGCGATCTGCGCGCTGCTCGGTTGGTACGGTCTCCTCAAAGATTCGGACAGTGACCAGGCTCCCCGCCGTCTGGTGGAGTTCTGGCAGGATAATGCGACCAATAAGCTCTGGGAGAAAGCCTTCAATCGGGGCGTCGTGGGACTGATGCGCCTGCAGGGGCGCGGCTATCTGCCCAGTGTGGCGATCAGCCCCTCCAACCAGGTGATGTCCTGGATGCAGGATATGCTACAGACACTCTCGCCCCGGGATGAGTTTACCGATTTTCAGGAACTGCTCGAAAAGTATGTGGCGTTCGATGAACTTGGCGACCTGATCGGGCCGTCCAGTCCCCGGCTGTTGCTGGGCGCGGCGAATGTGCTGAATGGAGATTTCAAGGCGTTTGACTCACACCAGGGCGAGATTACGGTTGAGGCGGTACAGGCTTCGGCAGCGATTCCCAGTGTGTTTGAAGCGGTGCATACCAACGGCGGTGCCTACTGGGATGGGCTCTTCTCGCAGAACCCGCCCCTGGCAAACTTTGTCGAGGAGTTTTCGCCCGACAACCGACCCGACGAGATCTGGATTATTCAGATCAACCCGCAGACACGCGCCGAGGTGCCCGACTCGTCCGAAGACATTGCTGACCGGCATAATGAAATGATGGGGAATCTCTCGCTCAACCATGAGATCAGGTTTGTCCAGGCACGCAACCAGTGGATGCAAACCCACGCCGACGGCGCGCAGTCAAACGGCAATGGCATGCAGCCGGTCGTTCTGCGGCGGCTGTTTATGAGCGAGGAGCTACGGCGCAGCCTGGACGAGAGTTCCAAGATGGATCGAGGAGACGACTTTATCGACGACCTGATTGCCGACGGCGCGCAGCAGGCGCAGCGCTTTCTGGGCAACCTGGACGCGCATCTGATTGCGTAACGAATGGTGGGGGGACGCGCGGAAGCGCGTCCGCGTAATGGGTGTGGGAATTATTGGGGCACGGATGCGCTTGTGCGCGTCCGTGTCTCTTTTGAAATCGGTACTCCCCGATCCAGCGCAATCCAGTCTACCAGCACCCCCAGTTCGCGGCCATCGGGAGCCGTAAACGTCGGGCTGTGCAGTTCAACCACCCGTCGGGACGTATTCGCCGGGGGCAGGCGCAGCGTGATGCGCTGCCAGGTGGCATCCAGCATTATCGGCCGGCAGGAATCTGCCACACAGATCCGCACCCTAACCGGGGCATTGTCGGGGCGCGGGGCCGCCAGCCGCACCTGGAGCAGCACCGGCTGATCGATTGATGCTGTTGCCGCCGGTAGCGCCAGGCGAAACCGGGCATGCCCGGTCGTCCAGCGCACCCGCGCATCTTGCAGAAACTCCGCCGGGTAGACCCCACCGACATAGCCAAAATCCAGTCCCTCGCCCACCTCAATCCGGGCCGTCGGCACCGGATCGAGATAGGTCCAGCTCCAATCAACAACATCCTGTTCATCGACATATCGCCCGATAAAAGCCTCCCGTGCGGCGGCATTGCGGCCCTGTTCGCGCAGTAGATCGCCCAGGCGCGCGCTGGCGGCGATATGGTCCAGTTCGTTGCGCCAGGCCCGGCGGTAAGCCGCTTCCGCGCCCGCCGGATCACCCTGCCGGCGGCGCACATCACCCAGCGCGATCCAGCCATCCGGGGTAGAGTCGGCCGCAAGCGCCCGTTTGTAGGCGGCGGCTGCCGCATCCAGGTCGCCCCGACTCAGCGCGATATTACCCACCAGCCGGTGACTGCTGCGTGCTGCTCCCTCCACCGCCCACTTCCAGGGATAGCTGATCACAAAGGTGTAGAGCAGTAGCCCGACCAGTAGCGGTGCCAGCAGTCGGGGAATGTATGCCAGCGGTTGCTTCGTTCCCGCAAACTGCGTCCGGAGATGGGTCACCTGTAGGGCAGCAAAGGGCAGCAAGACCGGAAAGACAAAATGGCGGTAGCGCGACTCGCCATGGGTCAGCAGGGTGATGGCGATAACATAGGCAATCCAGAGCGCCAGCAGCAGCGCCACCAGTTGCCGCTGCGCCAGCGCCCGACTGATCCCAATCACCCCCGCCACCAGGATGACGACGTAGAGCAGATCATCCAGCAGCAGACTGCCCAGGAACACCAGCGGCGGCGGGTCGGACGAGTAATCCGCCAGCAGGAAGCGGTCCTGAATAATTTTGACGCGCCAGAGATGTACCCAGTTCGGCCAGAGCTTGCGCAGCAGAATAGTCGGGTCTTCGCGCAGTCGCTCCAGTCCACGTTCGGTTGCCTCGGCTGCGCGCACCGTGGGATCGGGGATCTGCTCCAGCGTCCTGAAGATCGTCGCCTGATCTTCGCGTGGCTCGTTAAACGCCCAGAGGTTGTAGGACAGCCCGGTCTCGACCAGCACGCACTGCTCATAGGCCAGACAGTTGCGCAGGGTCCAGGGCGCAATCGGCAGCGCCACCGCAACCCCGAAGATTAGCGCGTTAAGCAGCGCACTGTGGTTGAACAGCCCGGCGATACGCTGCCGCACCGTCACCGGCAGCGCCTCCCCGTCAGTTGTGTCAGTTGCTCCGCCCGGCGGCAGCATGATCCAGAGCAGCACCACCGGCAAAAACAGCAGCGGCAGTGAGCGCGTCAGGATTGCCATCCCCATCAATATGCCCGCCGGCACCAGCAGCCCTCGCTTCTGCGCGCTGCGCGCTGCGCGCTGTCGCTTCCAGCGTATCAGGGCAACCAGCGCGGCGGTAAAGCAAAACGTGAATAACGTCTCGCTCATATAGAGGCCGGCAAAGGTGTTGAAGGTAAACAGCAGCGTCGCCCCGAGTGCCGCCAGCAGCGGAACGGTATGCCCTGTGCGTTGAGCCGCTGGTGGGGGCGGTTGAAACGAGAGGATCACCTCCCGCGTCAACCGATAAATCAGATAGACATTGGCCACACTCAGCAGCAGATTGGGTAGTGCGGCCAGGTAGAGATTGCCCCGCGCCAGCCAGAGCGATCCCGCCAGCCAGAGCGGATAGAGCGGCGCACGCAGCCAGTGGTAGCTTGTATAAAACTCCCAGCCCCGCCCAGCCAGCAGATCGTAGGCCACGGTGATATACTCAACCTCGTCATTGGCGGGTTGGTGCAGCGGCTGCGACCAGAGCGCCAGCCGGAGCGCCAGCGCCGGCAGCAGCACCAGCAGCAGCGCGTAGGGCATGCGGAAGATCACCGACAACCGCCGCATACGCCCTCCTCCAGCCGGATCTGATCGACCATCACCCCCAGCATACGCCCATCGGCGCCGGCCGGGTCATAGCGGCGCGGCGTGAAGGTCGGGCTGCGCAGTTCGATCACAATTGTTGAAGTTCCATCTGTGGCAGCAGCGGGCAGTGTCGTGGGCAGCAGCAGCGTGTAGTTCCGCCAGCCCGCTGCCACCCGGAGGTGCCCCAGGGACTGCCCGGCAACCCGGACTTCCAGCCAGGGCGCGGGCGCTGCCTCCGGCCGGCCCGAGGCCAGGCGCAGTTCCAATCGATCAGCATCAACTGGAGCGGTCAGACGCACCTGTGCCACCGCCGTTGTCCAGCGCCAGCCGGCTTCTTCAGGGGCATGGAAGCCGCGTATCATTCCCAGGTCCAGCCCACCACCGATATCGAGGGCAGCCGGGGGCGGTGTGGTAAACCAGCGCCAGGCCCAGGTCTGCAAGTCTTGTAGCGAAGCGGTTTCATAGCGCAACTCCGAACGGGCCGCCGCCGGATCACCCTGCTGCCGCAACTGATCGCCCAGTAGCAGATGGGGCTGTGGATGCGCCGGCAGAATATCAATCGCTTCCCGCAGGATCGTCTCTGCCCGATCTGGATCATCCGCCAGTTGGGCGGCGCGGGCCAACGCTACCCGTGCCAGTATCGATACTTGATCGTAGGCCAGCGCTGCCTGTGCCGCGTCCGTTGCCGCCGCCGCATCGCCCCGCACCAGTGCCCGCTCCGCCTGCGCTAGATGGATATACTTCCAGCCCAGTTGCCAGGCCATGACCGGGTAGGGTCGGTGCAGCAGCAGCAACCCGATAATCAGTAGCACCGGGAGCAACGGCAGAATGATCAACCGGCGTCGCCGACTGCCGTGCGTCGCCTGTCCCACCGGAACAACCGCCAGCGCTGCGTAGGGTAGCAGCACCGGGTAGAGCGGCAGCCGGTAGCGCAGTTCCACATGAAACAGCATGGCCGTCAGCACGATATACAGCGCCCACGGCAGAAACAGCCAGACCGGATTGCGGAGGCACACCGCTACCTTCTGCCGGAAATTCCGCGCATCCGGCCCGCCCATCCCGGCATTCCCTGGTGATCGGGTCAAAACGCCGGCAATTGCGCAGCGGGTGAGGCCCACCGTCCCCCCCAGGATCAGCAGCAGCCAGAGCGCATCCCCCAGCAGTAGCCGCGTCCAGACCTCGGCGGGTGGTATCCAGATCGCCTGGCGATTGCGCATATCGTCGGCATACTCCAGCGCAAAGAAGGCTTGCAACTCATTCCAGGCTTTGCCGGCAAAGTGCCCCGGATTATTTGTGATAACGTCAATCCCGCGTTGCGCCGCCAGTTGCTGCCGCGCCAGCCGATCCTCACCCAGGGCGTAGAGTTGCGCCTTCACCGCCTCGCGCCCGGCGGGATCATTATCCAGCCAGAGATTCTCCGCCCCGGTCGTATCGATCAGGATCAGCCCGCCATAGGTCGTATAGTTGCGGGCCGTCCAGGGCAGCACAACCAGCAGCGTTCCCACGAGGAAGAACAGAGAACTGAGAACGGAGCACCGGGAAATGAAACCTGAGAACCAGGAACTGAGAACTGAGAATCCGCGCTGTTTCATTTGACTCGTTGTATTGGTTGGTGGCGGTTTTGTGGCGAGTAGCAGCCAGAGCGCGCCCAGGGGCAGCAGCGGTAGCGCGACCGCGCGCGTCAGGCAGAGCATGCCCAGGATTACACCGGCTCCGCCCGCAATCAGGCGTTGTGGTCGGGCCGCCGTACGCACCAGCAGCCAGAAGAGCGTGGTTAGCCCGAACAGAAAGAGCGTCTCGGTCAGCAGTTCGGTGGCATTGGCCGCCAGGGTATAACTGGCCGCGCAGAGCAGCGCCGCCAGTCCGGGCAGCAACCGCTGCGCACGCCGGCCCAGGTGGTACCAGTTGACCAGTTCCGCTGTCAGCAGCCAGACCGGGATCACCGTCGCTGCGCTGATCACTGCCTGGAGCAGCCGCAGGTTCTGCACCAGTGAGTCAAAGAGCCAGATGGCGGACGCCAGAAACAGCCCGTAGAGCGGTGGACGCATCAGGCGCAATTCAACATAACGTTTTTCCTGCAGTAAGGTCAGTGCCTGCCCCAGATACTCCTGTTCATCGCCGCCCAGCGGGTAGAATTCACGCCACTGCCAGACAATCAGGCGCAGGGCCAGTGCCACGCCGACCAGCACCGCCATGGGCCAGTATCGCGCAAATAGCAGTAGTATTGGCGTGCGCCAGGCTGCAAAGAAACGCAGGATCTGCGGTTCTTTGCGCCCTTTGCGGCTTTGCGCAAGCGTATTTGGGGCAGGTTGTCGTTCGTTGTGTATCATTCGGCGTTCGTTAGCTCGGCCCAGTCTAGCCGCACCCCGAGGAAGCGCAGTTGCCCCACCTGCGGCCCCTGCTGCCCCAGCAGATCGGCGGCTCCAGGTACAAAGGTATCCGCCTGCAGCGTTATCACCACGTCAGACCCGGCCGGGCCGGCGGGTAGCCGGGCACAGTAGACCTGAACCGCCCGCTGGAGTTCAAAAGTTGCCAGGGTTTGCGCGTCCCGCAGTAGGCGAAACGTCGGCTGGGCCAGATCATCCGGCCAGCCGCGCCCATCGGCCCGCAGGCAGATCTCCTGTGGTTGCCCGCTCCCTGCCTGGGGAAAGCGTAGACGCGCATCCGGGCCGGACCAGCGAAAGGTACCGTCCGCCGCCGGGTCGCCCTCACCCAGGTAGAAGCCCTTGATGTAGCCCAGATCCAGGTCGCCCGCCAGATCCAGCCGGTTATTCGGCAGCGGCGGCGGGTGGAGCCAATCCCAGGCCCAGGCCACCGGGTTCTGATCATCAATGGCGGTGGGCGAGAAGATCTGCCGCGCTGTCTCCCAATCGCCCATCCGCCGGAGCAGTTCGCCGCGCACGATGGTCGTCTGCCAGGGTGCCAGCGGCTTAACCGATTGCTGCTCCAACTGCGCCAGTCCGGCGGCCGGTTCGCCGGCCAGCCCGGCCAGCAGTGGTCGCGCCACTGCTTCAACGTAGGGCGGCACAGCGCCGGTCGCCAGCAGCGCGCGCACTTCCGCCGCGTCGCCCCGGTGCAGCGCTGCCCGAACCTGCTGCTCGATCCGGTAGGCCGGGCGTGCGTTCCAGGCGATGATGCTACTCGCCAGACTCGCCGGGTAGGGACCGAGGTAGGAGGCCCAGTCTGAATCCGCCCCGGCAGGCCGTGGTTCCAGGTAGGCATAGGGCGTCCCGGCAATCAGCGCCAGCAGCAGCGCCAGCGCGAGTGGCAGACGCCGCACACCCGTTACGCCACGCAAGCGCTTCCCCGACATTTTCCCCGCGTCGTTGCCGCGTTTGCCGTTCGCCAGCAGAAAGTATGCCGCAAAGATAAACGCAAACGGCAGCAGCGGCAGGCGAAAGCGGTTAATCGCAAACAGCAGCGGCGCGGTCAGCAGGTTGTAGAGCCACCAGAGCAAGATTAAAGAACTGAGGACTGAGAACTGAGAACCGAGAACTGAGAACCACGAGTTGTGGTCGGTGGTCTGCCGTCTGCGGACTGCCCGGTTTGCCATGGCCCAGCCGAGCACTGCCAGTGGTAGGATCAACACATACAGCGTATCATCCAGCAGGAAGAGTGCCAGAGTGTAGGGGCGTGGCAGCCAACCCAGGGTAAAGCCATCGGTCAGGCGTTCCGCGCCGGTATAGTTGATCTGAAAGAGATCAATAAACTCACCCAGGCTTTTGTCCACAAAGGCCCACGGTCTGGCCTGTAGCAGACAGAGCCCCTCGGCCACCATAAGTTGTTGGCGCTGCCCCTGCGTAATCTCTCCTACCGGACGATCAAGCGCTGCCAACAGTCGGGGATCATCCTGTTGCCGCAGGCAGGCGTCTTCCAGCAGTGCCCGGCGTGCTTCCGACGTCAACTGCGGATCGAGCAGCGCCAGCACAAAGTTGCGCGGGGGCGCATCCCGCCGCTCGCCGTCGTAGGCGGTGCGTGCGCCCAGCATCAGGTTGTAGGCTCCGGTGGTGTCAACCACAATCCGGCCGCCATACAACCGACTGGCATAAACGGACCAGGGCAGGATCACAACGAGTGCGCTGCCCAGGAAGACCAGTAGTGCAATTGTCGCCAATCGGCGGTTGCGATCAGCCGTTCCCCCGTTCCTGCGCCTGCGCCCCGCCAGGAAAACCCAGAGCACCGCCAGCGGCAGAAACCCCAGCGTCAGCCCGCGCGTGAGGGTTGCCAACCCCAGCAGCCCACCCGCCACGGCCAGCGCTATCAGGCCACGCCCTGATCTCGCTTGCTCATCCGGCCCGGCCCAGATCCCCAGCGCCACAAACGTTCCCAGCAGCAACGTCAAAAAGAGCGTTTCGCTCAACAGCATCTGCGCATATAGCGCAAAGGGCAGATAGAGCGCGGCGCAGAGGCCGGCCCCTGCCGCAACCCGGCGCTGCTGCAACCATGCGATCCCGCTTGCGTTGCTAATCTGCAGCGCCAACTGGTAGACCAACCCGACATTGAGCAGACTCAGCAATGTCTGCGTGGCATAGATTGCCGGCAGGTTGAGCCCGAAGAGCCGGAGATGCCCTGCCAGGAAGAGCGGGTAGAGCGGCGCACGCGTCCAGAGCCACTGCTGATGCCAGGTAAAGCCGCGCCCATGCGCCAGCCAGTCCGCCGCCGCCAGATACTCGGCCTCATCGCTGATCAGCCCAGTGCGCGGCAGGTTGCCCCAGAACACCACGCGCAGCAGCAGCGCCAGCAGCAACACCAGCAGCAGTAGCCAGTGCCGCGCCAGCAGCGACTGACGGCTGGAACTGACTTCAAGGAGACGGTTAGGGGCGGGCGGGTTGTATGTTTCGGGAGGAATAATCGATCTTTTCACAGTAAGGATATATGGTTACGTCTACTCCGGCGCAATAATCTCGACGGTGCCCAGTCGCAGGCGGTTGTTATCCAGTACCTCCGCACCCTCCGCACGGTTGACCGGCAGCCGCGCCGTCGGTGCCGGATCACCCGGCCGCGTAACCCCCAGCAGCAGCGTGTAGCGTCCCGGCGGCAGATCATCCGGCAGCGGGATGGCGCGCTCATCGTGGACCGGGTTGCCCGGCAGCCAGGTGCTCGTCGGCAAATAACCCTCCAGCGGCGGGCCATCCGTGCCGGCGGCGGGTGGCACCGCACAATCCCGGCAGAGATGCAGGAACATGGCATAGTCTTCTGCCGGCGGCCGGGTCACATCCCAGAAGAGCGTGATCGGCAGCGTGCCCCCGGCGCGGTAGACTCCCGCCCCCGCCGGCGTGGTCGCCTTGAGCGTGTAGCCCAGCAGTTCAATCTCCTCGCCAAAGCGAGCGGAGAGCTGCGTCGTCGGTTGCGGTACCTCCCCGGTCTCGTAGGCTTCGGGCGAGTCCTGGCAGAAGAGATGCGCGCCGTTAAAGCGCCAGATGCCGCAGGGCCACTTCTGCTGCTCAAAGCTGTAGCGGAAGTACAACCCGACCAGGCCATACGCATCCCCTTCAGTCAGAGGCCGATCCACCGTGCGCGCATGCTCGGGCGCAATCAGCAAGAAGCTGCGCACATGCCCGGCGAAGCGCTCCCGGCGTTGCGTGTCCCAATCCTTCTGGCTAAACTCCACCTGTCCCTGTTTGAACGTGTCGAATACCACCGGCTCCGGCGGCGGATCTTCCGTGAGTCGTTGCATATAGTAATCATACAGCGGCCGCAGATAAAATGGATGGATAATCACCAGGTCATCCGGATGCACCCGTAGCGCCAGTTCCTCCAGCGCCGCCCGGTATTGTTCCTTCACCGGGTCGCCCGAAAATAACCCCTGCTTCGGTTGTAGCAATACCGCTGCATCCACCGCCAGCGCCGCCGCAACCAGCAGACCGGCGACCCAGGGCAACAACTGCCGCTGCACAACCATCCACCCGGGAGGGACGCGCAGCGGCGCGTCCGCCTCCCGCCTGTCGGGAACATCCGGCCATCCGGTAGGGACGCGCTGCTGCGCGTCCGTCTCCCGGGTGGACAAGGGATAGACCAGCAACAGCAGCCACGCCGGGAAGATTAGAATCAGATAGCGTGCCTCGTACAACCGGGTAAAGGCCAGTTGCGTCAGAAACAGCCCCGGTGGGATCAGCAGAAAGCAGAGCAACACAATCCGTGGCGTTGGATCGACTGTCTGCCGCCGCCGCAGTAGATCGTGTAGGAGTGCCGCGCCGCCCCACAGGGTCAGGACAATCCAGGGCAGCAACCATGAGCCGGGAACCTCGCCCGGCCAGCGGTCTACGCTGAAGCGCACAAAGGTCAACCGGATCGCCTCGAGCGGGGCTGCCGGAATGTAGGCTCCGGTCGCTGCCTGCTCATCGCCCAACCCCTGCACCATCGCGGCGATCACACCCACGCCCGCTGCCGCCAGCACCAGCCATGGACCGGCGTGCAGCAGCCGGGGCCGCCCCGCCGTTCCCTTTCCGCCGGGCCGATCCGCCGACACATTCCCGCGTCGCCGCGTCAGCAGGATGGCGGCCCCGGCTGCCAGCAACAGCAACAGCGCCAACCGATGCACAAAGATGCTGGTCAGCGCCAGCGCCGCAAACAACCCCCAGTCCCGCCGGCTGTCCCGCCGGGTGGCATTGTCATCGGTAAGGACGCGCAGCAGCGCGTCCGTCGCCCCAGGCTGGCGGCTCACGCTCCAGGATGCATTGTCAGCGGTAGGGACGTGCTGCTGTGCGTCCACCTCGCCTCGGCGCAATGCCCGCAGCAAACTCCAGAGCAGCAACGTCGCCACCAGCAACAGCAGGCTGTAGGTTTTGGCCTCCTGTGCGTACCAGAGCGCAAATGGCGCGGCCAGCAGCAGCAGCGCCGCCACCAGCGGCCGCGGATCGCCACGGGCCTGTCCGGCATGCTCCGGCGGCGGGCGAAAGAGTTCCCGTCCGGCAACATAGAGCGCCACCACTGCGCCCGCGCCCGCCAGCGCCGAGGGAAAGCGCAGCGCCCACGCGCTATCCCCCGCCGGCGCTACCCACGCCTTGAGCAGCAGATGGTAGAGCGGATAGGCCGCATCCGGGCTGAACAGCTCGCGCAACAGCACGCCCCAGGGTTGTTGGATCGTCTGCCAGGTGCTGCCCTCATCCAGCCAGAGACTCTGGGCATCCAGTCGGAAAAGCCGGAGCAGCAGCGCTACCACGAACAACGCCGGAACCAGGAACCGGGAGTTAAGCAGTGCCACCCCGAAATGGCGCATCCGCGTGCCTGCTGCCGGGAGCGGATTATGCAATTTTGCCGGCGATTGTTTCGTGCTGAGTTCCCGATACTTCATACGTTGTATAATCCAACTGATACAGTCCTGCGTGTGGAGACGGATAGCGCCACCGGCAGGGTAGAACAGAACATCTTTTTCCACCAAAAATTTGCACAACGTGCAAATTTTTGGTGGAAAAAGATGAATAAAGTACCATGCTGCCGCAGGCGAAGATCGTGCTGCATCTAGTCATACGCTTGGGTTGAAAGCCCACCGCGTAACGCATGTTCATAACAACACAATGTTCTCGCGTTCCTGCGTCACATGGCGCGTGGCATTGCGCGTATCCACAACTGCCGGCGCGCAGGCCACAATCTGATCGTAGTCAAAGGCGCTATGATCGGTGATAATGACCGCGCAGTCGGCGCTTCGCAGCAGATCTTCGGTCAACGGCACGGTATGATACACTGCCCCGGCGTGTGTTTCAAATGTCTCGATATGTGGGTCGCACAGGACAATCTCGCCCCCATCCGCTGTCAGCAACTCCAGCACCTTGAAAACCGGCGACTCGCGGTAGTCGTCTACATCTTTTTTGTAGGCCACCCCCAGCAGCAGCACGGTTGCGCCGTTGAGCGCCTTCCGCTGCCGGTTGAGCGCCCGCACCACCAGATCATGCACATGGCGCGGCATCTGGGTGTTGATCTCCCCCGCCAGTTCAATAAAGCGGGTGGTCATATCAAACTCGCGTGCCTTCCAGGTCAGGTAGAAGGGGTCGATCGGGATGCAGTGTCCGCCCAGGCCAGGACCGGGCGTAAAGGGCATAAAGCCAAACGGTTTGGTCGCCGCCGCTGCGATCACCTCCCACACATTCAGTTCCATTCGATCACACAGCAGCGCCAGTTCATTCACCAGCGCAATATTGACCGCACGAAAAATATTCTCGAAGAGCTTGGTCAGCTCGGCAACGCGGGGCGAGGAGACCGGCACAACCTGGCTGGTAATCTGGCGGTAGAATGTCGTGGCGAGGTCGGTACAGGTTGCGGTAACGCCGCCAACCACCTTGGGCGTGTTCTCAACCGTCCAGCCCTTGCTGCTGGTCTGTCCCGGATCGATCCGTTCGGGCGAGAAGGCCAGAAACATATCTTCACCCACCCGCAACCCGGTCGCCTCCAGGCGCGACTGCACCAACTCCTCAGTGGTGCCGGGATAGGTGGTGCTCTCCAGGATCACCAGTTGACCCGCGCGCAGCATCCGTGCCACATTCTCGCCGGCCTGCTCCACATGGCGCATATCCGGGTCGCGTGTATCGTTCAGGGGCGTGGGCACGCAGATGATGACCAGATCACACGCCCGCAGGCGGCGCATGTCGGTTGTCGCTTCCAGCATGCCGGTCTGCCGTAGTTCCTGCAACAATCCGGAAGAGATATCGCCGATGTAACTCTCGCCATTGTTCAGTGCGTTAACTCGCTCGCGGCTCAGGTCGAAGCCCAGGACCGGGAAGCCCACCCCGGCGGCCCGTACCGCCAGCGGCAACCCGACATAGCCCATCCCGATCACCCCGACCTGGGCCGTGTGTGTCTCGATCTTCTGCTGAAGTTCCTGTTGTACCATCACATGTTTGCTCCCACACGTAAAAGCTCTCACGACTTACCGACTACGGACTACGGATTACGGACTACGGATTACCGACGCATACACCCGCTCGAACCGGGCGGCGGTCTGCTCCCAGGTCAACTCGCGCTCGATCCGCTGCCGCGCCGCGTTTCCCAGGCGTGCCGCCAGCGCCGGATTACTCAGCAGACGGTTGATTGCTGATGCCAGCAGTGCCGGCTCCTTGTCGGGAACCAGGAGCCCATGCATGCCATCATCAATCACATCCGGCACCCCGGCCACCCGCGAGGCCACAATCGGCCGTCCGGTGCCCATTGCCTCCAGCAGCACATTCGGCAGACCGTCCGCCCCTTGATGCCGCACAATCGGCAGCGTAAAAATATCGGCGGCGGCCATGTAGGTTGCGGCCCGGCGGCGCTCCAACTGCCCGGTGAAACAGACCCGGTGGGCAATCCCCAGGCGATCAGCCTGCTGCTCCAGGGTCGTGCGCAGGTCGCCATACCCTACCAGTGCCAGCAGCGCATCGGGATGCTCCGCCAGCACGCGCGGCCACGCATCCAGCAGCACCCCGAAGCCTTTCTTGTGAACCAGCCGTCCGAGTGCCACCACCAGCGGCGCCGCGTCCGCCAGGCCCAACTCACTTCGCACCTGCCGCCGAGCCGCCGGGTCCGGCCGAAACTCCTGCGGATTAACGCCGTAGGGAATCACATGGCTGGTGGCGACCGGCGTGCCCAGGCGCAAACTCCGCTGCCGCAGATCGGCGCTGCATGCCGTCACCGCCGCCGCCGCGCGCAGGGTCATCCCGGCTGTGGCCGACAGCGCCCAGTGTCGCTCCGACAGATAGACATCACTCCCATGCAGGCTCACCACCAGCGGGATGCCATACTGCCGGGCCACCAGCACTGCCGGGACGCCGTTGGGCAGCACCCAGTGCGCATGGATTACATCAAAAGGACGCGCAAGCCCGGCGTCAGGATGCCGGCTACCATTCGTTGCCTCCGGCCCGTGAACAAGCGTTCCGTGGTCAATCGTTCGATGTAGCGCGCGCACCGTTCCCGACAGCGCAAAGGGGAGCGCAGCCAGCGTCTGCGGCTTGATATCAATATCGCCAAATAGCGACTGGGCATACCCCCAGATATTGAGCGTGGGATGGGGCGCATAGCGAAAGAAGTGCAGGTTAACCCCGCGCTCCGCGGAGGCGCGTTGCACCTGCGGATGCCAGGGCGCAACCAGATGCACGCAGTGGCCCCGCGCCGCCACACCTGCGGCGATTTCCTCGATAAAGGGTGCGGTGGTCTCCCCCGGATATTTCGGGTATGAGGAGGTCAGCATCAAAATTCGCATAGTATTCATTCTGCGGTGGCGGGTGCCCGGCTTCGGAAGGCAGCCGCGTCCCCGTCGCCGCGGCTCTCTGGGAAGCGATAGATCAGCACCCGATTATCGGGCGTCGGACTGGCATAGACCAGGGTAAAATCATCAACCGTCGTGCCGACCGGTGCATCGCGGGCACCGATCAGCGGGGCCAGATTTGCCGCCGCATCGCCCTTGACCCGCAACTGGTTCTCCAGGATCAGATATTCGGCGTCGTAATAGTCCGCCAGGTAGCGTAACATAGCGCGGTCAGCGGTGTAGGGAATCATCACCGCCGGTCGCCCGGTGTGCCAGTTCAGTTGCCAGGGAATGCGCGTCATCATCACCACGTCGGGTGGTGTATTCTCGCGCAGCCAGGTATACGCCGCCAGGTCGGGTGCCCAGCGTCCCGGCTCATCCTCAATTTTCTCCGCGATTTCCGGCCACGAGGGCTGGACAATACTTACAATAGTAACACACACCAGGATCAAACCCAGCGGGCTCCAGCGACCATCGCCAATGGCTGCCAGCCGGTCAAACCCGGCCCAGAGTATCCCGGACGCAAACAGCGCCAGCCAGGGCAGCAGCATCACAAAATAGCGCTCTTCGTTGGTGCGCCAGTAGGTCAGCAGAAAGAGCGTGTAGAGGCCAAATGCCGGCAGCAGCAGACTGAGCAGCCCCCTCCGGGAACGCAACGCCGCCAGCATCCCCAGGAACGCCAGCCATGCGCCCGTCGGCGTCAGCAGATTTTTGTTCCCGCCCCGGCTGACCAGATCGCTTAGACCGTCCGGCAACCCGGACCAGGCGGGCAGCAGGTAATCCCGCGCTGCCTGCACCTGCGTCATAAACTTCTCAAAGGAGTAATCAAACCCCCAGCGCAGAATCCAACTGCGGTCAGGCAGCCCCGGCCCCCCCAGCCGAGTCGTGTAGACGCGGTAGATCTCGTCCCAGGCCTCATCACTATCGCCGCGATAACCGAGCACCCAGGCATCGTAGCGCTCCGTCGAGTAGACCGGCGTCTGAAAGAGCAGCAGATTGCGCACCACATATGGTGATAACAGCAGCAGTGCCGGCACTGACCAGACCAGCCCAACGGAGAGCCAGCGCCGTAGCAGCAGCGACCAGTCACGCGGAAACTGAAGCCGTTGTCCTGCGTCCTGCGTCCTGCGTCCCGTTTGCGCAAGCAACCACAACCCCATCCCCACGGCGATCACCGCGCCACTCGGCTTTTGCAGCATCATCAGGCCGGTAAGCGTGCCGGAGGCGACCAGCAACCGCTGGCGGGTCACTCTTGCCCACAGCCGCCGCCACCAACGCCTGTCCACGGAAAATTCATGCACAACTGCATGCTCTTGCCGCTCCTGCACTGCCCGGTAGAGCAGATAGATCGCCGCCAGCGAGAAGACGACAAACCCCAGATCGCTGGTTGTGTAGATCGTTAACTTGAAAAAGAGGTGGCTGGTCAACGTCAGCAGCGCCGCCGACACGCCGACACGCCGATCCCAGTAGCGTGCCCCGATCTGATAGATCAGCAGCAGCAAGACGATATTAAAGATAAAATTCGGAATCTTGGCGGCCCAGGCATGCTCCCCAAAGATCGCCAGGAACGGCGCAATCCAGACCGGCTGGAGCAACGGCCAGGTCTCCTGCGGGCGGGTCACACCATCGTAGAGCTGGTAGAACTGCGTCACATAATCGACCACCCAACCGCGCCCCGCCACCAGATTGCGCGCCACCACCGCGTTGTCGGCATAGTCTGCATGCCCGACATAGGGCATATCACGCACAACCATCGCTTCATAGCCCAGCCAGATCCCGCCCGACAGGAGCAGCACAGTTAGCGCACCCGCGCGACTGCCCAGCAACCCGACGATACCCTGGGTCAGGCGCGGCAGTCCCTCGCGCCCCAACACCAGCGTCAGGGCCAGCAACCCCGTTCCAAGCAGTCCATACAGCAGGGAGTCGGGGAAGGTTTCGCGGGCCAGATAGAGCGCGGGAAACTGGTAGTTCAGGCTGACGCGGGCCAGCGCATAGCCCAGCCAGGCCAGCGCCGCCGTCAGCAGGCCGTACGCCAGCGCCTCACCCTGCGTGTAGCGCCGCAAGAGCGCACGCAACAGGACGATCAGTGGACGTTGCCAGGTCAGCAGCAGTGCAATCCCCAGCCCCCAGAGCAACACACTCAGTGCCGCGCCCATCCAGAGCCGCAGAAATGTCAGGCCGATCCCTAGCAGCGCCACCGCGCCAATTGTCACCACAAACGCGGGCGTAACCCGGCGCAGCAACCGCAAGAGCAGCAGGTACAGGAACAGCGCCGCCAGAACCAACGCGCCCACCGCGTGCCATGCCGGAGGCAAAATCGCCGTCGGATCGGTTGGTGGCGGTCGTATCCGCACCGCTGCCAGTCGCAGCCCCTTTGGGCGCGGATCATGCCCGAAGGAGACCGTATCCGTAAACGTCGCCGAGCTATTGAGATCAATCGTCAGATCGGGGCCGGTGCGCGCCTCCGCCGGAACAGTAAAAGTATACGCATCCCACTGCGCGGTGGGCGTAAAATTACCAATCCGGGTGCCATCCACCGCTACCGTGACCAGCGGCTGCTCCACCGCAGCGTTGACTACATCATCCGGCCAGCCCTGCGCCAGCAGCGTGACCGCAACATCCGTCCCGACCCCTACGTCGGGCAGCCGCAGTCGCGCATGTTCGCGTGTCCAGCGGCTGCGACCCGTCGGCGCGTCGGGGGTCAGATCATCCGCATAGAAATCGCCACGCGTGACCGCATCCGCCCCCAGCCCGGCACTCGAGTCGAGAAAGAGTTGATCGCCCAGCCAGCCAACCGCCACCGTGCCGCCGGGTGGGGACTGGTAGGCCAGCACGCCCACCAGCAGACTCAACAGCAAAACCAGCAACATCCCCCGCAGGGTATCCCGCCGGGGATGGGCCACCGGGAAAGGGCGTACTGCCGGGGCGGCACGTTCGCTCCCGGCCTGCAATCTATCTCGTACGACCGGCGACCGCGTCCCAGTCGCCGGCTCTCGCGCAGCCTGTTGTTCGTTCGTATGCGACTCCGTTTGCATGGCGTCCATTATACAGCGAGTTGCCCGCATGAAAAATGATCATCCAGTGATGCCCCGCTTACCGCGCCAATGAGCAACACCCACCGCCGCGCCGCTATGCACAGAACCGAAATCCCGACTCGCGTCCTCCGCGTCCTCTGCGCCTCTAAGGAAATTCCGCCTCCGGCAGCATGGTACGTATGTTACCTTTTTGAGAAGAATGTTGCACAGAGTGCAACATTCTTCTCAAAAAGATGTCCGGTACCGCCCTGCCGGAGGCGAATCGGGCTGTTCTTCCAGGGGAACACCTGGTATAGAACCGACCGCGTAAGTCCTGTTATTTGACGCCCCTCACCCTGCCTGGTATGGTATGATCCGAAGTTCGACATCCGAAGTCCGAAGTCCGTACGTTGCACACGGCATACGACATACAGACGACGGCATATGGCATACGGCATACGGCATACGGAACTCCAATGACCATCTGGACAATCTCTGATCTCCATCTCTCAACCGCGCGGCCCAAGCCGATGGACATCTTCGGTTCGCGCTGGAAAGACCATGCGCAGCGTATTGCCGCCGCGTGGCAGGCGCGCGTCCGCCCGGACGAGTGGGTACTCCTGGCAGGCGATATCTCCTGGGCCATGAAAATCTCCGAAGCACTGCCCGACCTGGCCTGGATCGAGGCGCTACCGGGGCGCAAGGTGATGATCCGGGGCAACCATGACTACTGGTTCCCGCGCCGGGTGGGACCGCTACGCGCCCACCTGCCGCCGAGCATTACCGCCCTGAGCGGCGACGCCACCGACATTGGCGCGGCGGTCGTGTGTGGCACGCGCGGATGGATCACCCCCGACACCCCCGGCTTCAAAGCCGAAACCGACACCCGCATCTACGAGCGCGAACTCAACCTGCTCGACAACGCCCTGCGCGCGGCGCAGCAACTGGCGCAGGGGCAGCGTCCGATCATCGTGATGATCCACTACCCGCCCTTCCTGAACCAGCAGCCGACTGAGTTTGCACAACGCATCGCCGCCGCCGGAGCCGCCGCCTGCATCTACGGCCACCTGCACCGCCCCGAAGACTGGGCCACCGCCGTCCAGGGCCGCGTCGAGGGTGTCAATTACCAGCTTACCGCGTGTGATTATCTGGGCTTCGGGCCGGTGGCGGTGCGGGGGTTGGGTGGGTGATGGGGTGATGGGGTGATGGGGTGATGGGGTGACTTTCGGTTTTAGGGAAAGGGGGTGGTGAATAGTTTCGTAAGTATACAAAGTTACCTTGGTTCAATTGAAACCTTTTTATGGGACTTAAACAAGGCCATTCGCGGTTTATATATAAATATTACCCTTTTCGTCTTCTATGACCTCTACTTTGATTATTTCACCAATGTCTATACTGTCAATTCTTGGTAAATTTCCTCTTTCTTGATCTTCCAAATTAAAATCAATGTACATAAGTGCATGAGTTTTAATCATAATGGTTGCTCCTGCATCAAAAAAAACATTTGTTTCCAGATCTTGTATATTGACCCACACCAAATCTGGAACTACAAATGCTTCTCCACGGAAAACGTCGAAATAAATATCCGCGCTACTCTCAAATGAAAATTCGACTGAAACAACCCCGGAACCGAAGTCCCCAAGAGTTTTCCAATCAATCAATATGTTTTCGGGTTCATATAAACCTTCAATACGCGCATTCTTACTATCACTTGGAAGACTGGGATGATAAACTTCATAGTGGGTCAAATCATCAAGATACGGTCCCGAATTCTGTAATATTTTTATTATCTTTTCCGTGAGATCTGGGAATTTTGGTTCGAGTTGCTGAAACATTTCTTGCCCTGCTAATTCAGGCGCAATCCTCCTAATTGCACTTTGCACAACATCAGATTGTACAAAATCTGTTATTTTCTCAAATGTAACAACTCTAGGTATGCCTTCAATGGCTTTTTTTAAATTTTTATCCCCCAGAACACAGTACAATGTTTCCTCGTTATTTTGCGTTAGCCCTATGACTGCTTGAAATATGAAAGCGTCTGGTATATCTTTTCGGCTTTTCTTGACTTTAAAAGGAGCTTCTCCTGAAAAGTAGGAACTAAGAACCAGGTTTGTATGGCTTGGATCTACAGGTATAATTTTTGTGTCTATTTCGTCTAGTAAAAAATCAGCTTGGTCGTTTCCGATATCTTCAATCTTGTCTTTGAGATCTTTTAGTATTTCATTTGCCTGTCGAATTGTTTCCAACTCCGGCAAATGATTACTCCAGGGATGCCGAAGAAGTCTTTGCAAAGAACTATGAACTGTCGTATAAAGTTCTTCGAACTCGGTGACACGTTGACTTCGCCATTCGTTTACTACAATTTCAGAAAGAAACACTTGAACGATTCCATACTCTACCAACTGTGCCAGGCGTTTATAACCCCTTCCAATTTTAAAGGGATGTATGGGCAATGCATTTGTATCAATGAAAACCCGAATACTCAGTGTGTTGTTTTCCATCTATCACCTACCGTTTATTAGTATTGAGATAATCTAGACAATTCGGGTACGCTACGCAAACAGGCGATTAAGCCAGGCCACAAACACGGTTGCAACCGGCGTGTCGGGTAACAGCACCTGGTGTGTGGTATCTCTGCGTCCTCTGCGTCTCTGCGGTGAGGAAGAAATCCCGTTGTAGGACCAGGTGTAATTTCACCACGCGTGCTGCCATTAACGTACCTCGATGCCCTGTTTGATCGCAATGTCTAACTCGTGTGCCGCATACCCAACTGCTGTAATCGGTCCATCTGTGCGATCTAGCCGGATCACACGCCCCGTACTCGGATCTGTAACCTCATGCAGTGCTTGCTGGAAAGCGCTAACACAATCCCAACTGTGGGTTGTTGCAAAAACCTGGGAGTTATTGGTGCCGACAACCAGGTTAACCCGTGCAGCCTGATCCAGGAAAAACTCCTCGAATACCCGGTAGTTCTTAACTGTCAAAGACCGGATCATGCTATCCTCCACACGCTGTGGATGTGCCTTTTTAAACCGTGTATCTCCACCTGGCTTTGGATTATACCACGCATGTTTATCATCTCTGTGACCTCAGCGTCTCTGTGGTGCAAGAAGATCGCGTTGTCGTATGCCCCACCCCTGCGCTCATCCCAACCCGAGCGCATACGCAACCGCTGCTTCTGCGTGGAGCCGGGTCGTATCAAAGAGCGGCAGCCGGCTGTCTTCCGCCTTGATCAGCAGCCCAATCTCAGTACACCCCAGGATAATCCCCTCTGCTCCCGCCGCATGGAGCCGCTCCATAATGCGCAGGTACGCGGCCCGGGCTTCCGGTTGGATGATCCCCTGGCAGAGTTCCTCATAAATGACGCGATGCACCGTCTCCCGCTCCGTATCTTCCGGCACCAGCACACTCAGGCCATGCTGCTCTGTGAGGCGACCTTTGTAAAACGCCTGCTCCATGGTAAAGCGCGTACCCAGCAGGCCAACCGTCCGCAGGCCGGCAGCGCGGACAGCTTCAGCGGTCGGATCAGCAATATGCAGCAGCGGAATAGATACCGCATCCGCAATCGCATCCGCAACGATGTGCATCGTGTTGGTGCATACCACCAGCAGATCAGCGCCGCCCCGTTCCAGGCGTCGGGCTGCGTCCGCCAGGATCATAGCAGCCGCATCCCACCGGCCCTGTTGCTGTAGCGTCTCAATCTCCGCAAAATCAACCGAGTACATCAGGCTCCGGGCCGAGTGTAGACCGCCACATCGGCGTTTGACCTGCTCGTTGATGATGCGGTAATACGCCAGCGAAGACTCCCAACTCATCCCACCGATAAGACCGATTGTTTTCATGTAGTATTCTTTCAAGTTACGCATAGATCACACACCAGTGGATTGATCAAGGCATTCGGAATCCGATTGCGCTCGATATGCGCATGAATTTCATCCGGGTGATCGCTGTAGACACTTAGAAACTGTCTGAAAAGGGTTTGTCATAGGGATACGGCCCCGGCGCGGGAGTCCCGGCTTCAGCCGGTTCCGGCCACACCCCGGCTAAAGCCGGGACTCCTGGGGCACTGTCCGGTGTATCAGGGCAACCAGCATGCCGTGTGACCGACGCAAACCACCTTTTCAGACAGTCTTTCAGGACATCAAAGACCTGTGGCCGTGTCAGGTGCGGTAGTCGCTGGGGAATCTTTTCCGGGACAATTCCCAACCGCCCCAACGCGACAATTGCCCGCACTTTGCTCTCAACCGCCTGATGAAGTTTGAAAAATGAAACCGGACATTACTCCTGCGCCTGGGTTACGCTTTAGTGATTGCCCGGCAGCCGTACATTCTATCCGAACTGTCTTTTCAAAGGTCATTAAGGTGGCACTCCGACAAGTGTAGGGTTGCTCTATGCGACCCTACTTCATCATCCGTGTCAGCGAACGTTGCTACTGCTGTTCAGGCGCGCCGGTTAACACGCATATCAGGTCTATGCTGATTATACCGAGAAATCCATCAATGGTCACACGCTCCGCATTCCCACTCCCGGCCACCGGCTTTCACGCATCGCCCTGTCCCACATACGACAAACATTTGTTCGGAATGATTGGACAAAACCGCGTTTTAGGTGTATAATATGCCTTAAATCGTGCATGGAGATCACGGAAACGAAGGGGTTCCGCGTAGCGGCCCGCCGCGCCGCTGCACGGTGCCCCTTTGCTGTGTCCTGAGTTTAGATAAAAGCGAAACCAGGTGGTTTGCATTGTTCGACATGGGAGACCCCGCGTCTGTCATGCCCACTTACGGAGTTGTGTATGGAAATTGGGATTGTTCGTCCGATCAATATTACCACCGAGATGCGCGAGTCGTATCTCGACTACGCTATGAGTGTTATCGTCGCGCGGGCACTGCCCGATGTACGCGATGGCCTCAAGCCGGTGCAGCGGCGGATTCTCTACGCGATGTTACGCGAGGGGTTGCGTCACGACCAGCGCTACTCCAAGTGTGCCGGTATCGTCGGTGAGGTGCTCAAGAAGTATCATCCCCACGGCGATATGGCCGTCTATGATGCCCTGGTGCGGATGGCGCAACCCTGGAACTTGCGCTACCCCCTGGTAGATGGGCAGGGCAACTTTGGCTCGGTTGACGGCGACCCGCCCGCTGCCTATCGTTACACCGAGGCCCGGTTGACCCGGATTGCCGAGGAGATGCTCTTTGATATTGATAAAAACACGGTTGATTTTCGCCCTAACTTTGATGGTGAACATGAGGAACCGGAGGTGCTTCCCGCCCTGCTGCCCAACCTGTTGCTCAATGGTGCGTCGGGTATCGCGGTGGGTATGGCAACCAATGTCCCTCCGCACAATCTGAAAGAGTTGTGCGATGCAATCGTGCATCTTGTCGAGAATCCGGAGGCGACCGTCGAAGACCTGGTCAACATTATGCCGGGGCCGGATTTCCCCACCGCCGGCAGCATCCTGGGCACTGAAGGGATTATGAATGCCTACAGCACCGGCAAGGGCCACATCACTCTGCGCGCCCGGGCGCATATCGAGGAGGGGTCGCGCGGCGCGTTCAACATTGTCGTCACCGAACTGCCCTACCAGGTCAACAAGGCCCGGCTGCACGAGCGTATTGCCGAGATGGTTAAGGATCGCAAGCTCGAAGGCATCCGCGATGTTCAGGATCAGTCTGACCGCACCGGCATGCGCCTGGTGATCTTTCTCAAGCAGGATGCGCAGCCCAAGAAGGTGCTCAACGCGCTCTTCAAGCATACCCAGATGCAGACGACCTTCGGTGTGAATATGCTGGCATTGACCGAGGAGGGTCGCCAGCCGCGCGTGCTCAACCTCAAGCGGGTGCTCCATGAGTATATCCAGCATCGTCAGAATGTTATTCGCCGCCGCACCGAGTTCGATCTGGAGAAAGCCCGTGCTCGCGCCCACATTCTCGAAGGTCTGAAGATTGCCCTCGATAACCTCGACGAGATCATTCGCACAATCCGCGCGTCACGTACCGCCGAGAGTGCGCGTACCAACCTGATGACCGGATTCGAGTTGACGCAGGTCCAGGCGCAGGCCATTCTGGATATGCAACTGCGGCGACTTGCAGCCCTGGAGCGCCAGAAGATTGAAGACGAGTATCGGGAGATTATCCAGTTAATCGCCGAGCTTGAGGATATTCTGGCTAATCCACGCCGGGTGCTGCATTTGATTATCGAGGATCTACGGCATATCAAAGAGCAGTATGGCGACGAGCGGCGCACCCGCATTATTCCCAATGTCAACGGCGAGGTCAGCGACGAAGACCTGATCCCCGATGTGCGCGTATTGATTACCCTGACCAGTCGGGGTTACATCAAGCGCCAGCCCTGTGACGCCTATCGCACCCAGCGGCGCGGCGGGCGTGGCGTCAAAGGTATGGTTACGCGTGAGCAGGATGTGGTCCGCCATATTCTAACCTGTGGCACGATGGAAGATCTGCTCTTCTTTACCGACCGGGGCAAGGTCTTTCAGATCAAGGCGCACGAGGTGCCGGAGGCCAACCGCACCGCCAAGGGATTACCGCTGGTGAACCTGGTCTCGCTGGATCCGGGTGAGCAGGTTACATCGATGCTGGCGGTGCCGGACTTCAACCATGGCGAGTATCTGGTGATGGCAACTGCCCGTGGACAGATCAAACGTACTTTGCTCAAGGAGTACAGCCAGGTGCGCTCTAATGGCCTGATTGCCATTGGCCTGGATGATGGCGATTTCCTGGGTTGGGTGACCACCAGTCAGGGTGACGAAGATATTCTGATGATTACCGTCCGTGGTCAGACCATCCGCTTTCGGCAGGATGATGTGCGCCCGATGGGTCGCACGGCGCGGGGTGTCATCGGCGCGAACCTGGGCGATAACGACCGTGTGGTCTGGATGGGCCTGGCAGATCCTGCCGCCGATCTGCTGGTTATTACCGCTCGGGGCTTTGGCAAGCGCACTGCGGTGGAGGAGTTCCCCACCCGGGGCCGGGCTACCAGCGGCGTGATCGGGATCAGGCTGCGCCAGAATGATGAGGTCGCCGCCGCGCATACCGTGGGGAATGTCTCGCTGCTGACGTTTATCACGGCCGGCGGCGTAGTGATGCGCCAACTGGCCGACGGTATTCCGCGGCTGGGCCGGGCTACGCAGGGCGTTACCATTCTCAATCTCGATAGTGGTGACCGGGTTGCGGCTCTCTCGTGCGACGAACCGGATGAGGCAACGGATAACGGTGACGGCACTCAGGTGCTGGTCAGTCCCAATGGTGCATAGCCGGGACAACCGGATCTGAGGCGAAGAAGGGCGGCGCGAAGACAATTTGTTGTCTTCGCGCCGCTCTGCGTTTTCTTGAGAAACAGACAGAACTCAGGGTGGTTACGCCAGGGCCAGCGCATACTCCGGCGTTGTAACAACGGTTTCCTGGGGTGGCGGTAGCTTCACTTTTGTGCGCAACTCATTCCCTTCGGCGTGAATGAGATCAACAAACGCATCAACCAGTTGGGCATCCCACTCAGTCCCACGGCCCTTGCGCAGAATGTTGAGCGCCGTCGCCGTATCCATCCCGGCACGATAGGCGCGGTTGGATGTCATCGCATCAAAGGCATCGGCCACTGCCAGAATGCGGGTCTCAGTGCTTAGTTGCTCACCTGAGAGCCCCCCCGGATAACCGCTGCCGTCGATCCGCTCGTGATGTCCCTCAATAATCGGCAGCGTGTCGTTCAACGCCTGTACGCCGCAAATAATATTTGCGCCGATTGACGGATGCTGCTTCATAATGTCGAACTCTTCATCGGAGAGCGGACTGGGCTTGAGCAAGATATGATCGCGGATACCAATTTTGCCGATGTCGTGCAACAGGCCGGCATAGCGCAGTCGCTCGATCCGCTCCGCCGGTAGTCCGATTACCTCAGCCAACCGTACTGCATAGCGCGTCACCTGCTCCGAGTGACCATGGGTGTAGGGGTCGCGCGCATCAATGGCCGCCGCCAGCGCCTCAATCGTCTGCAGGTTCTGTTCCCGCAAACGCTGGTAGAGGCGGGCATTGTCGAGCGATGCCGCAATCTGCAGCGCAAACACACTGAGCAGTTTGCGCTCATTCGCGTCAAACTCCGGCTGCTCACCATTGCGCGTAAGATGCAGGCAGCCGACCGGCCGGTCGTTGGTCCGCAACACCGCCCCGGCCATAAGTCCGGCGATATCGGTGCCGCGTCCGCCAATAAGCTGCATATGGGTTTGTACTAACTGCTCCTCGCTGCAATCGGCAGCCAGCGGAAGTTGGGCTGCGCGGGGGCCGGTGCTATGGCGGGTTTTATAGGCCAACAGGCGTAGGCATTGATCCTCCGGATAGAGGAGTGACACCGAGAGCGAGTCTGGAGCGAAGCGCTGCCAGAGGAACGCATTAATCCGCATCACCTGGGTTTCGATGTCCAGCGAGTTCGCAATTGCCTGGCTAAACTGGTACATCACCACCAGTTCCGAGAGGCGTTCTTTTTCCTGGCGAATACGCCGTAGTTCCAGGCATCGGCGCACTGCGCGTTCCAGGTCATCAGCGTCAACCGGTTTGGTCAGGTAATCAAACGCCCCCAGTTTCAATGCCTGACGGGCCGTATCGACTTCGGCAAACGCAGTGAACACCAGTTTATCAACATCGGGATGCTGTTCACGAAGATAGTGCAGCAGATCAATCCCGCCCATCTCCGGCATCTGCAAGTCGGTCAACACCAGATCATAGCGTTTCTCGTGCAGCATCTCGACCGCGGTACGCCCATTGTCTGCGGTGGCGGTGGCGTAGCCATGGTGGCGTAAAAGTCGCGCACAGAAGTTGCGTACATTCGTATCATCGTCAACTATGAGCAGCCTGGCTGGTGGGTGAACTGATGGGGTGTCTTGTATGCAGCCTCTCATGATAATCTCCCATGGCAGAACTTACCTGAACTGTTTTCCGCAGTTCAGGTCATCAGAGAACATCGTAACACGGTATATGACATGAAACTTTATCCTATTGTAGCGCACTCTGCAAGTGCTATGCTCCTGCCCGGTTTACATTTTCTTCACTTTTTCCAGATCACATGCTGTCTGTCTGAAGTGTATCGACGCAGTATATTACACCTGAAGAACGCTGTACGATGCGATCAAGCGACTTCACGCCGTGCCGGGGTCAGCCGGGATAGCAGGGGACAACAAGAGGAGTGAGCGGGGGAGTGACGCTCAATGCAAAAGGTCAAGCAACCTGATTACTCCGGCCTAAAGCCTCCGAAGCAAGGTAGTAGTTATAAACCTGCATATGCTACGAAACAGACGGTGGTCCATTACGTCGTTCAAAGAACTGCTGCACACGGCGTTCCAGTTCCTCAAAATCAAACGGCTTGGTCAGATATTCATTGACCCCCGCTCGCAATGCCTGCTTCTCGATATCAGGTGTACCAAAGGCCGTTACCATAATCACATGTACCGCAGGATAATTCTCGCGCAGCGATCGCACCAGATCCAGGCCACCCATACGTGGCATATTCATATCCGTAATCACGACATCACACGGTTGCGTAACAAACTTCTCAAGGGCTACCAGGCCATCCTCCGCTTCGATAACAACATAGCCGCTGTTGGCAAGGAGGAAGCGATACAGACGACGCGTTGAGGCATCATCTTCAACAATCATCACCGTAGACGCCACATAATCCTCCTGCATAGATGTTCAACATTCAACCCCACCGCCGTTTCCTTTCTGCATCCTACTACCGCAATTGCCGGTAGACGCTGCGCCCGACAATCCAGGGGCGGTACACGCTTCTCCTTCCCGGCTTCAGCCCACGCGCTGTCATGGTATAGGTCTCTGCATATGATACCACAGACTGCCCCGCCGGATGCAAACGTTTCCAAACCGTCATCTTCCGGCGAGGAATGTTTATCATGCCAACATCAGCAACCCTTCCGCAGGCCGGGTTGCTGCTACCCCGAAGGTATGTGCAAGGCCAACGTGCGGGAGGGTTCGTGCTCTGCCGCCATCCAGACGGTAAACGCCGTAACTACTAACGCAGTCCGAGGAAGGCATCGCCGGAGCAGGCATCGTTGCCCCATCGGGACAGTGCCGAGTTTAGCGATATGTTGCCAGATCGCGCTCTTCAATCGTCGGCATAAAACGGGACATCTCCACCATCTTGAAAATTTTCTGGTGGTGAGGACTGACATTCATGGCAAACAGCTTATAGCCGGCCTTACGCGCTGTCACCACAAATTTGAGCAGCGAGGAAATGCCAGATGAGTTGATAAACGAAACATTGCTAAAATCAAGCACAGTAATGGGACGCATTTCAGCACAGGCGGCCTCAATTGCTGCAGCGGAGACCCCATCAACACTGGGTGTACCGATATGCAGCACGGCAACGTCCCCAAATTCTTCACGCCTGATAACGTCGCTCATTGTGTCTGCCCTTTCCGATAGAGTCGTAGCGTGAGTACCGTTCCGGTTTGGGACGAGCTAACTTCACAATCATCTACAAGTGCGCTAATAAGGTAGGTTCCAAAGCCGCGCAACATACCTTCTTCCAGGTTCTGTTCTTCAACGATGCGGCGCGAAAAATCGAGACGCTCAATGCCCGCGCCTTGATCGGAGATTCGTACTTCCAATTTTTCTTGATCCAGAGCGAAGACTACCTCGACCAGTTTATGGGCTTCACTCTTGTTGCCATGCTCAATTGCATTATTGACGGCTTCACTGACTGCCAACTTCAAATCCTCGATCCGGTCGCCGGAGAAACCCAACGTCTCACCAATTTCGGCAGCACTCGCCCGCACGACTCGTTCAAAAATGGGATTTGAAGGAATATTGACTTCGACGCGCTCCATGCGTTGCATTCTTTCACTCCTCCTATACTGTCGAGCGCACTGCTGAGAGCGAGCGTTTGCGCGCATTCGAGGTTGGGCGTACCACGGTATGCTGGCTCTGGCGTGCCAGATGATCATATCGGCGGAGATAAGCCTTACCCAGCGATGTATTACCAATCTGTAGGTAACATGCGCCCAGGTAGTAGAGTGCCTGGCCATGGCGTGGGTTGCGTCGTAAGACTTTCTCAAACAGCGGAATAGATCGGGCTGGTTCCATCAATTCTTTGTAGCATAACCCCAGCATAAAACTAGTTTCTATATCATCGGGCCAGTGATCCGAAACGACCGCAAATTCCTTAGCCGCCAGATCGTAGCGACCCCGCCGGATATACATATACCCCAGATCATAGCGCAGCGAGTAGACTTCCGGAGCCAGATCGACCGCTTTGCGCCAGGCCGCCAGCGCCCAGTTTTCCCGCCCCAGCACCGTATACATAAAGCCGAGCAGGTAGTGGGCCTGCGGATCGCGCGGGAGTAATTGCACCGAGCGTTCAAAAGCCCGCACGGCTGCCGGGAACATCTCCATATCATAGAGGAGCTTGCCCATGCTTAGGAAAAGCTGTCCATTCCCCGGATGTAGTTTGGCGCAATCAAAGAGCAGATCGTATGCTTGCTTATGTTGTTTAAGCAGTCGGAGCACAGCGCTCATTCGCAGGCGGGCTTCCACAAAATGCTTATCGTGGGGGGGGGCTTTGCGATACTGCTCTAATGCCTCGTCCCAACGCCGATTGCGCGCCAGCAAATTCCCCAGCAGATAGCGGGCACGATACTCCTCGGGCCGCCATTGCAGGAGTGCTTTGTAGATCCGTTCCGCCTCTTCCTCATAGCCCTGCGTCTTCAAATCCTGGCTCAGCCGATAGTACCACTGGGCAACCTCGGACTCACTCCGCGAGACCAGCACCTCATCTTGCACGGCGGGGGAGACGAAGGTGGGCTCAACCCGCAATGCCTCTGAAAAGCAGCGCTGTGCCAGTTCGTGCGCTCCGTGGCTCTGATGCATCAGGCCCATGTAATAGCGTGGCTCGGCTGCCTGCGGCCGCGCGCCACACGCACTGGTATAGTGAATATAGGCCCGTCCGGCATCCTCCAGGCGCTGGTAACAGCGCCCGAGTGAGAAGTGCGCCTCGTAGAGATCCTCGTTGTGCTCCAGCGCCTCCTTGAAGGCCGCAATTGCCCGGTCAAACTGTCCCAGGGCCGCAAAAGCCACCCCCAGGTTGTAATGCGCTTCGGCGAGTTGCGGATCAGTCTGAACTGCTTCAAGATACTCGCGCAACGCGCCTTCCCAGTCATCCTGAAACGCCAGCGCATTGCCGATATACAGATAAATAATCGCGCGTTCGCGGTCGTAAATTTGTGCTTGCTCTTCCCCATCTACATAGGCAGCAATCAGCGCGGCCTTGAAGTGTTCAATCGCATCCGTATATGCGGCACGCAGATAGGAATGGATGCCTCGACTGAACGCAGCACCCAGGCGTGTGCCCTCTACAAAGCGCTCACTGCCAGAGAACGTATCCAGGTCTAAGGGCATAAAGATGAGTGGTTCGTTCGCAGCCATAATCAAACCCCATTTCACTGTTCTCCGTACAGATAGGCTATCGCTTTTCAGATGGCACTACAGAAGAACAGTCTTTCTCTCCACTCAGTGAGAGCGTAACAATCTTCTTCGTGGATCGACTACTATACCACGTTGCTGCATTTTTTGCACGACGGTTCGGGATCTTTTATGGATTATCTGACAATTCTGTCACCAGAGATCTACCCCGGCCGTCGGTCGCTTACGTTCTGTAGTAGACCAACTGCTAGCGATACTCCTCAATAGCTAAACGCATTTGTTGGTTTAATTCGCGTGCTAACCCTCGTCCAAATTGTTCTCGTGCAATGCGCACCACCTCCGGTAAGATCCGGTTCCACTCTCCCGCGCGGGCATTGGTAAGGGATGGTCCGCAGAGCTGCACCACTACTTCCTCCCAGAACACCGTTGCCCGTTCTAATCCCAAAACATCATCCACAATACTACGTAGTTCTTCACTCAAGTGTTCCAGACGCCGCCGTAATACCACGATCGTTACATCATCACTCTGGGCGCTACCCATCCCCCAGGCCCGTAGTTCCTGAAGCAGACGAGTCATCAACGCCCGGGGTTTAAGCCGTTCGTTGTTCTCGATCAGCGCCTGGAGCCGCTCCAGTCCATACATCTCGAAGTCATTATTAAATGCTTCCGTAACGCCATCAGTATAAAACACGACGGTATCACCCGGTCCAATCGTGGTCGTTATCTCATCGTATTCAATATCCAGGTCGATGCCCAATGGTAGACCAGGAGCTTCCAACTCCTGCACCATTCCATTTGCCAGCAGGGGAAAGGTATGCCCGGCATTTGAAAGCCGTAACACTCCCTGCGTTGGTTCCAGCAACGCATATAACATTGTCACCATACCCTGCGGGATTTCGCTCAATATGCCCTGATTTACTGCTGCCAACGTTTGCGCCGAAGATGCGCCCGTGCGCGCTTCATGGCGAAATACGGTACGCGTTACTGCCATCTGGAGCGCGGCCGGTAAGCCTTTACCCGCCACATCACCAATCATAATACCTTGCCAGCCGCCCCGCAACGGCAGAAAGTCGTAAAGATCACCGCCCAGATCCCGTGCCGGCAGTGAAACGGCACTCAATTCCCAACCCGGCAAATGTGGCACGGCCGCCAGTAATAGACCTTGTTGGATATCGCGTGCAAGTTGTAGCTCACGTTCCAGTTCCGCCTGACGTTGGAGTTCTACCTCGTTAAGCGGTGCCGCAGCCGGAGGGCCGTTTTGTGCCGGCACCACGCGTCGTCCGGCGATCTTTTTGACAGCGCGGTGCCCAAGGAGTGTCCGGCACGAGCGACGTTGATTGTGAAAGATACGCTGAAGTGTATGACTATTATTGCCACTCATAGTACTACCATAGATAGTGAGAGGGGGCCTTCCCCCTCATCTCTGCTCGTCTGCCAGGATCTCGACATAGCGTTGACATGTGTCGCGCACCCACCTGACAGCCACTCCATCGAGTAGTGCATCAGGCGGATGGGTTGCCAGTTTACGTAATGTATTGCGATATTCGCGCAAGGCCCACTCGTGGCGCTGGGTCTGGCGATACATTTCAGCCAGATGGAAGGAGATCAATGCCGCCTCCGGGTCCAGGTAGCGCGCCCGCTCCAGATGCTGGACGGCGCTCTGTAACTGTCCCTGTTGGGCATACAGGATGCCCAGCAGCAGATAGGCCTCGGTTGTCAACGAGTCCAGTTCAATCGCGCGCCGGGCTTCGGCCACGGCCAGGTCCAGGTCGCCCCGATTTGCGTGCGCCCGGGCAATTAATGCAACTGCTTGCGGCGCATGCGGTCCATTCAGCGGAACCTGCGTCAGCAAATCCAATGCCTCGGTCACCCGGCCGGCACTCAGCAGCGTGTACCCCTGCTGAACGATATCAGGTTCAGATGGCTGCTGCTCAACCGACGATTTTGCCGGTGACGGAATACGGCGCTCCCCGGGGGTATGCCTGGCTTGGGGCGGTAGTATCGGCCGGGAACGCACCTCGCGGAGCGACCGTGTCTGCCGCGAATCGCTTGCTGCTGTTCTGGTCCCGGCGGGTCGGGGAGCCTGAACCGGGGGGCCGGGTGCGCCAGGTTGCGTTCGGTATGGCTCTTTATAGTACACAAATGAGCCGTGCGTTTCTTGCAGCCGAAAGCCGTTATGGATATTCCAGAGCGTTTCTGAGAATCCCAGGAATAGCGTACCACCATCCTCCAGACTCTGATAAAACCGTTCAATGAGCGCTCGGCAGGTTGCCAGTTGAAAATAGATGGTCACATTCTGACAAAAGATTATATCAATGCCACGGGCATCGTCTGGAAATGGCTCTAACAGATTAAGCTGCTCAAAGCGAACCAGCGACCGGACACGGTCATTGACGAGCCAGGCCTCACCCCGTGGGTCAAAATAACGCGCGCGTATTTCAGGCGTCACATTGCTCAGTGAGCGTCCCCGGTAACTTCCCAGGCGCGCTTTTGCCAGTGCTAACTCACTCAGGTCCGTTGCCCAGATCTCGACGGGACGTGTGTTCAACGTGGCGAACGTTTCCAGGGCCGTTATGGCGAGTGAGTAGGGTTCTTCACCTGTGGCACATCCGGCGCTCCAGATACGAATTGGTACTCCCGTAGGTTTCCGCCGATGCATTTCGGGCAAAATCGCTTCACGTAATGCCCGCATATGGGGCAGATTGCGGAAGAAGATAGTCTCGTGGTTCAGCGTCAATTCGGCCAGGCGCTGTAACTCGGCGCGCCCCGCCGGTTGGGCAATATATGCCGCGTACGCCTCGAGCGTCCCGTCGGTTGCCGCCAGCCGTTGTGCCAACCCGGTTGTCAAAACCTTTTGTCGGGTTTGATCCAGGTAGACACCGCTGTACTGGGCCAGCAGATCCCGCAGTGCCTCAAACTGACCCGGTTTGAGTACCAGTTCAACAGATGCGAGCGGACCAGTACTTTGTGCTTTTGAGTGTCTCATTATCGTCATAAAATAAACAAGAAACTGTAAACCAGGCCTACGCAGCACGGCCAATAATCACTGGTGTACCGCTTGTGTAAATCGTTGTGTCACCGAATCAATAGAACAGGCTACATCATAGCTACCACGCGCTTCTGGAGCGCCAGTACGATCTCTTCAGGCGATAACACTTCATCAACTGCCTTCAGCTCAATCGCCGCGCGAGGCATACCAAAAATGGTACAACTTGCCTGCTCCTGCGCAATTGTATACCCACCCGCGTGGTGAATGCTCTGCATCCCGACCGCCCCGTCACGCCCCATCCCGGTGAGCAGGATACCAATAACCTGGGGGCCAAACATCTCGGCGGCGGACTGCATCGTAATATCAATTGCCGGACGCTGAAGCAATAATTGTTTATCATTCAAATGAATGCGCCCATTGCTCTCGACCAGCAGATCGAGCCGCTCTGGTGCAACCAGCACCGTGCCAACCGTCAACTGGTCGCCTTCACAGGCCAGCCTGACCGGCAGTTGGCAGGCGCTTGCCAGCCAATCGACCATCCCGCGACTAAACCCCTCGGCAATATGCTGAACCACCAGAATAGACGCACGAAACGTTACCGGCAACCCCATAAGAATCTGCCGTATGATGCGCGGCCCTCCTGTAGAAGCACCAATAACCACCAGCGGAAACGGTATTTTAAATGATGGCGCAATACCTGGGATAGCCATGCCGGGAGTGTGTACAACCGATTGAGACATGGTCCAGGCTGCTCCTTCCCGATTCTGATGCTGCGTTTGTCCCAGCGTATGGGTTGTCGTCAAAGGTGCAGCCCCGGAATGTCTGTCCTGATCCGGATAAGGTTGTTCTGCTCGCCGCCGGCCACGGAGGTGGGTCACCACTTTAACCCGGGATAACAGCTTAATGCGCCGGAGCAACTCACGCCGTGCGCGCTCATAGGAATGCGCGTCGTCCAGTTTCGGTTTTTCCATCACATCCAGCGCGCCCGCGCCAAGCATCTTAAATGTAATATCGACATCATAGCGTGAGAGCGATGCCGTTAGAACCAGGATCGGCGTTGGGTAGTATGCCATCAACTGCTCGGTCGTTTCCAGGCCATCCATCACCGGCATCCGTACATCCATGGTAATCACATCCGGTCGCAGCCTGGCAACCAGATCCAGTGCTTCACGACCATTGATAGCTTCGCCGACGACGGTAATCCCGGAATCTTTGGTAAACATTCCGCGAAGCACGCGTCGCATAAGTGCTGAGTCATCGACAATCAAGAGGCGCAGGTGCTCATTCATCGCCGTACATGCTGCGTGCTCCGCGTGGCACCGGCTCAACCGCATGCGCCGCACGTTTCACGCAGCATACTTAAATGGAAGAGATTAATCCATCTCCAGAACCAGCTTAACCCGATTGGGCAGATTGAGCAGATCGACATCCTTATTCAGATAATCATCCACTCCCGCCTCAAATGCCGAATGCTTATCATCGCTTGAAGTCAGCATAATAATGCGCAGGTCATCAAGCTCTGGATTATCCCGCAACCGTCGGCAGACCTCGTAGCCATCAATGCCGGGCATCTGCACATCGAGCACCATCAGATCCGGGACTTCATCGGCAATACAGGTCAGCGCCTCTTCGCCGCTGTGGGCCAGGCGTACCTCATACCCATACATCTCTAACCGCATCTTGACAATATCGGTGACGAGCTTGCTATCATCTACGATCAGTATCTTCTCTGCCATCGCTTTGCTCCTGTAATGAGGGACATCAGGAATGTATGAAATTCCACGTCATGCGACCAGTTTTGCGGTGCGTGGTGACGATGCGCCCGACACGATCAGGCAGTCGGTGGGGAGCGCTGTCCCTGCATCACATAATCTATGTAAGACAATTATACATGTAAACTGTACCAGGGACCGGCTGCTTCATCGGAATTGTGCGAATAGCCCTTTCCCACGAGTGCAGCGCAGGGGTGCAGCGGTGAATTGGCAGGATAGGTTGCAACGCGCAATGTGATAGTACCGTGGTATTTCGCACCCGTTCATATGCGTCAATGCCCAAGCAACTGCTGGACAACCTCCAATAAATTGTCCTGGTTAAACTGACTTTTTACAATATATGCCTGCGCTCCTGCCTCCAGTCCCTGGCGACGATGCTCATCGGATGCCAGGCTGGTAATGATGACGACGGGCAGATCCATCAACCCCAGTTCCTGACGAATGCGTGCGGTAAGTTGAAATCCATTCACGCGGGGCATTTCCACATCGCTAATAACCAGATCATACGACTGCCCGCGCAGTTTCTCCAGGGCATCCATGCCGTCATAGGCAGCCGTAACAGTATACCCGGCCGATTGAAGGATACTGCGGATTAGCTCGCGTGTGGTAAATGAGTCGTCGGCAATCAGCAAACTTGATCGGCGGCGGGCTCCCGCCATACCGCCGGCGGGGTTGCTTAACGCCATACCCCGGGCCGTTTGTGAGAGAATGATCGGGTTGAGCAGGAGGGTCAACTGACCATCGCCAAGTTGCACGGCCCCGCTGTAGCGTCGGCGCTGCTCAAACAGCGGCCCCAGCGGCTTGACTACGGCCTCCCGTTCGTCCAGTAGTCGATCAACCAGCAACCCTACCTGGCGCTGCGTATTACCGATCAACACAGCAGGCATACGCTCACTCCGCTGAAAGGCTGCATCTGCTTCGATGCCGAGTAAATCGGCCAGACGCAGTAGCGGCAGGGTCTGCTCCTTGTAGCTAATTGTTGCGCGCCCTTCAATGGTTCGGATCTGACTGCGGTGTGCCCAGATAGTCCCACGGCAGCCCGTTGCCGGGAGTGCAAACGTTTGGTTGCCGACATTGACCAGCAGTATCCGGGTAGTCACCAGGGTTAGTGGCAGTACCAGCGTGATCTGGGTACCGTGGCCGATCTGCGATTCGATCATGACCTGGCCGCCCAACTCACCCACGTTTGAGCGTACGACATCCATGCCGACGCCGCGCCCGGAGATATCGGTAATGATCGGCGTACTACTAAAGCCCGGTAGGAAGATTAATTCCAGCGCCTCCGTGTCCGAGAGCAGCGCAACATTCTCGGCGCTAATCAGTCCTTTGCGCACGGCAACATCGCGCAGTTTTTCCGGGTCCATGCCGCGCCCATCATCGCCGATGCAGATACGGACCTCGCCGCCGGCAGCTTCAGCGCTGATGCGGATATGTCCCAGGCGCGGCTTACCGGCTGCGCTGCGTTCGTCGGGTGGCTCGATTCCATGATCAACTGCATTCCGCACCAGGTGCAGCAGCGGATCGGTCATTGACTCCAGCAACTTCCGATCCATCTCGGTCGTCTCACCCAGCAGTTCCAACTGCACTTCTTTATTGGTGGCGTGCGCCAGTTCACGGACCGCCCGCGGCATGGCGGCAAATACTGTGGAGATTGGCAGCAGTCGCGCCGCCATTACTTCCTGCTCCAGATCACCAATCAGGACATTCTGCTGGCTAATATGCTGGCTGAACTGGGCAAGCTGGCTGCTCAGAATCTGGCGAGCCTGACTGCTGTTGGTAAAGAGCAGGGTAAGACTGTCTTCAAGCGTCTGACTCTGGCTGGTGGTAAACCGCAGGTGGCCCAATTCGGCCTCGAGTTCTTGCAGAGCGCGTTCTTGCTGCTGCACAAGCGTCGTCAGGTCTTGCAGTGCCTGCACATGAGTCGAGAGCATCTGCTGCCCAACCACCAGTTCCCCGGTGAGATTGATCAGCCGGTCCAGCCGATCCACCCGTACCCGCACCGTCTGGCGATTGTTCGGGCGCAATTTCGGCAGGTTTGACGGCGGCGCTGTGGCCTGACTGCCGGCAGGTGCCGGTGACGGCGTTGCGGGTGGCGGTGTCGCCGCAGGTGGCACTGCTGCCGGTTGTGGCTCCGGCTCGGTCGGCGTGTCGGTGTCTTCGGCTTCGGATGCCGGCTGCGGCTCCTCGGTTGCTACTGGTGGACTTTCTGCTGCTGCCGGTGCCTGACCTTCCGCCGGCGCTTCAAGCATAACAATCAATGCGTCAATGTCAACTTCGACGTTACGCCCTTCGACCGCTGCCGCCGTGAGTTCAAGAATGGTATCCCCACAGCGCAGCAGGTTATCGGCCATTGGACGGTCAATGCTACGCTGCCCCTCGCGCACCGTGCCCAGCAGGTTTTCCATGGCGTGGGCCAGCTTGCCGACCAGTTCAAACCCCAGCAATCGGGCCGATCCTTTGATCGTGTGCATTGCGCGGAAGATTGCATGGACCTGCGCCTGCGCATCAGGATCACGCTGATCCGGCATCTGTTCCAATGCCAGCAACCCATCATTCAGGATGCGGACATTTTCGTTGGCCTCTTCCCGAAATTGATTGTAGAAGCTTGAAAGATCCATACCAGACATATCAGATCCCAGATCACTGCCGGCTATGCGCCGGGCTATGCCACGGTGTTAACTCTGTGCAATTCCATGGAGCCGGTCGGCAATTGCCGTCAGCATCGCCGACGATTCGGCCATCTGCTGCGCGCCTCCGGCGGATTGACGCGCTACCTCGGCGATCTCGCGCATCGTTTCGACCACCTGTTCGCTGGCGCTCTGCTGCTGGGCTGTTGCCAGGCCAATCTCAGCAGCACTCTGCGCTGTGCGCTCGGCGACCATCACGACAGTGTCCATCACCTGCCCGGCACGATGTGCCAGTTCAACGCCATGCTCAACCTCTTTGCCCCCTTCTTCGGCGGCCAGCACTGCGGAGTTAGTTGCCTGACGGATCTCAGCAATCACGCCTTTAACCTCCTTGGCGGCGGCCAAGGTGCGGTTTGCCAGGCTCTTGACTTCGGCGGCGACCACCGCGAAACGGCGGCCATGCTCCCCCGCACCGGCAGCTTCAATCGCGGCGTTGAGGGCCAGCAGATGGGTTTCATCGGAAATATCGTCAATCAGGTCGATAATCTCGCCGATCTGTTGCGAGCGCTCGCCCAGGCTCAACACACGGGCGGCAACATCCTGCATTCGGCTGCGAATGCGCTCCATCGCCTGAATGCTCTCATCAACGGCGCCCTGGCCGTTACTCAGGTTTTCCAGCGTATGCTGGGCGGCCTGGGCGACATGCTCAGTCGTCTGAGCAATCTGGCGGGCCGTACTTCCCAGTTCCTCAATAGTAGTGCTGATCTGCGAGACCGCGCTGGCCTGTTCGGCTGCGCCGCTGGCCTGCTGTTGCGAAGTCGCCTGCAACTCGGCCGCAGCGGCCGAGAGTTCGCTTCCCAGTTCAACCTGCTGAATATTCTTCTCCATAATCTGCTCAGTCTGATCCAGCAACTCTCTGGCTCGCTGATGCGACTCAAGCAGGGCATTGGTCAGATCCCGACTCGTGACCCAGGCGAGAATCGCCAGACCTCCACCTGACAGCAAGAAAATCGGCAGAAAGATAACTCCACTTCCCCGAGTCAGCGGAATAATAGGGTCCCATCCCAGGAAAAACTGTCCCGCGAAGAGCACAACATAGCTGACTATAGCTACGACACCAACCCGCAGGCTGTCGGCACTCTCACCAATCAACCCCGCGGCGACAATGGGGATAAAGTAGCCCATGATCAACGGGCTGCCCACACCACCAATAAGTGCAGCGGCAAAAGCTAGAACCAGCGTCAAGCCGTAAAAAAACCACCGACCGGCAAACAATACCCGTTTCCGACGTAGATAATAGTATGACGGCACAGTGACAATCGCTGTGATTATCATTATAAATAAAGCAAACGCCACCGCTTCCGTATCTACCCGGTTAATCCGGTTTAACATAAGGATGAGCAGCATTAAAACGATAGACAGTGTCAATGCGCCAATGATCATCATATTCAGCAAGCGCACATTATCTCGAAGCGTTGGACGCAGTTCAGGCACTTCCAGGGTGGGTAAACGGTTAAGTGTTTGTTCCATCAGATCAAGCTCCCTACATGCGATTTAAGGCACCTGGTACTGAATTATGTAGGACGACACGATGCTGTGTCTGCGTTCTTCCGCTGTCCAAACAGGACATCCTGGGCAATCTGGCGGAGGTCAAGCACCAGGATGGGGATAGTATCACAAACCACCGTGCCCACAAACCATGGACGTGCCAGTCGCCGGCACAGGAGCGGGGCGAGTGGCTGCACATCTGCGGTGGTCTGCTGCGAAAAATCCTCTACCCGTTCCACCAGCAGAGCCACACCCCGCCGGCGTGTCGGGATAATCAGTGCATGTCGCCGGGCATTGCTGCGCAGGTCGTGCGGATCAAGGAGCTTGCCTAACTCCGCACTGACCAGCGGATGCCCACGCTCATCGGGTTGTTCTAAGTCGGCACCGCAGGTAATCAGCCGGATCTCTAAAATCTGATCACGGCACACGATATAGCGATGTCGTGTTGTGCAGATAGTCAGCAGCAGGCCGGTAGACGACATCTGGCTTAATCTCCCATTCGTAGGGTCGCAATCAGGGCCGCCAGATCGATCAACGCAACTGGCTGATCGTCCAACCAGACAAGGGCATGCAACAACCGGGCACGTTGCGGATCAAGTGCGGCGGGTAGCGGCTGAAATGTTGCTGCCGGTAGTTCCAGCAGATCAAGCACCATATCAACGATCAAGGCAAGGTCTACATCTTCATGCTGGAGAATCACATAGCGTGTGGCCCGATCCGGCGAGACATCCGGCAATCCCAGCAGGGGATGCACATTGACCACCGGCATCACAAACCCACGCTGGTTGATAATGCCGGGCAGCGAAGGTGGTGCGCCGGGAACTGTCGTCGGCGCATGCCAGCGAGTAATTTCGCGTACACATACCCCGGGTACGCCGTAAACTTCCTCACCCAGGCGCAGCAGCAGGTAGGTTGCGCCGCCGTGTTCCACCTCAGCGCCAATTGTTGAACCAGATGCGTAGACCGTCACCCTGTGGCCCTTTCTCTCCCCGCAGCATTCCAAACGCCTGCCTGTGGTATGACAATAGTGGGTAGCTATTTGTGCCAACAACCTTCAGGCGCGGCATACGGATTGCAGCATACTTGAAATAGTGACGCTGGTCAAGCGCTGTGTGTGGTACTCAAGGTACATTCCATTACAGTACTATTGCCCATCAAGGAGTAAAGAGCTACGACGCTCTATCGTATCTCTGGTATGTGGAGCCGGACACAATGCTTTACAAAACGTTCCATGCGCAGTACAATGGCACGCTGGAGCGCTTTCTAAAGCAATAAACCTGTTGCAGAAACCGAAAGGATGCCGGTACGTGGACAAAAAAGTGCGAGTTGCTGTTATTGGCGTGGGTAATTGTGCCTCTTCCCTGGTACAGGGTATCGAGTATTATCGGCATGCTGATGAAAATACCAGTATTCCTGGTCTGATGCATGTGACTCTGGGGGGATATCATATCAGAGATATTGAGTTTTCGGCGGCCTTCGATATTGATGAAGCAAAGGTAGACAAAGATCTCTCCGAGGCGATCTTCGCTGCGCCGAATAATACTTATGTTTTTGCTCAGGTGCCGCAACTGGGTGTTCCCGTATCACGTGGCATGACGCATGATGGACTGGGCAAATATCTCAGCACCCGAATCCACAAGGCCCCGCGTGATACCGACAATATTGTCAAGATTTTGCGGGAAACCGGCACCGATGTGGTGGTTTCGTACCTGCCCGTGGGCAGTGAGATGGCAACGAAATGGTACGTCGAGCAAGTACTGGAAGCGGGTTGTGCCTTCATTAACTGTGTCCCCGTCTTTATTGCCAGTCAGGAATACTGGCGCAAGCGATTTGCGGATCGCAACCTGCCGCTGATCGGCGATGATATCAAAAGTCAGGTCGGCGCAACGATTACCCATCGTGTACTGACCACGTTGTTCCGCGAGCGGGGTGTGCGTCTGGACCGCACCTACCAACTCAATTTTGGGGGCAATACGGACTTTTACAATATGCTGGAGCAAGAACGCCTGGAGAGTAAAAAGATCAGCAAGACGAATGCTGTTACCAGCCAGCTTGATTATGATGTTGGAGCCGAGAATGTGCATGTCGGCCCAAGCGATTATGTGCCCTGGTTGGGTGATCGTAAGTGGTGTTATATTCGTATGGAGGGCACTACCTTTGGTAATGTGCCGCTTAACATGGAACTCAAACTCGAAGTGTGGGACTCGCCCAACTCAGCGGGGGTGGTGCTGGATGCCATCCGCTGTGCGAAGCTGGCGCTTGATCGGGGCATCGGCGGCGCGCTTGACGGTCCCAGCGCGTATTTTATGAAGACGCCTCCGCGCCAGTACACCGACAATGAGGCACGGCAGTTGACCGAGGAGTTTATCCAGGGATAAAACCCGTATGCTCAACGTTAATATGCATAGGAATAGGAGCAGCCCGCGCATGCCTGGTTGTTCAGGCGCGGCAATTCCCGGACTGGGTAGACTCTGATATCTTGAGGAAGCAGATGAAACTTGTCATTCAAATACCCGTGCTTAACGAGCGCGATACCATTGCCGAGGTGATCGACGACCTGCCACGCAGCATCCCCGGCATAGATGAGATTGTCATTCTGATTGTAGATGATGGCTGTAGTGATGACACCGTTTCCATAGCGCTGGCGCATGGCGCGCATCATGTTGTCCGGCATACGCGCAACAAGGGATTGGCTGCTGCCTACCAGACCGGGATCGATGCCGCGTTACTGTTGGGAGCGGATATCATTGTAAATACCGATGGCGACCATCAGTATCCCGGCGGTGAGATCCCCCGATTGATTGCGCCAATTGTACGGGGCGAGGCCGATTATGTCATTGGTGATCGCCAGGTGCAGCAGATCGAGCACTTCTCGCCGCTCAAACGGCGCTTGCAGCGCCTGGGCAGTTCGGTGGTGCGCTGGGCCTCGGAGACGGATGTCCCCGACACGGTGAGCGGCTTTCGGGCACTCTCGCGGGAAGCGGCCTTGCGGACCTTTGTGACGACCGATTTTTCCTACACCGTGGAGAATCTGATCCAGGCAGGCAAGCGGCGACTGATCGTCACGACGGTACCTATTCGGACCAACTCGGTGAAACGCCCTTCCAAGTTGCACAAAGGCAACTGGCATTTTATCAAGCGTCAGGCGGCAATTATTGCGCGAACCTATGCCACATACGAGCCGCTTAAGACCTTTAGCTATATTGCCGGCGTGTTTTTTGTTCTGGGGATGGCACTGCTTGGGCGTGCCGGCTATATTTTTATTGGTCGGCGGTTGGATGTGCTTCAGGCATCGAACGACCAGTCCTTACTCGTGGGCAGTATGCTTGTCATCCTGGCGGCGACGACATTCCTGATCGGGTTGCTGGCTGACCGTGTCGGTGGTGTACGGCGGTTGGAGGAAGAAGTGCTGTACCGGGTACGCACGATGCAGGCGGCGGACGAGGCGTGGCGACGCACCATCACGACGCGCCTGGAGCAGGTAGAAACACATCTACATTCCGGCATGTATGATCCGATTGCGCCACTCTCGCGTCATGGCGATGAGGAAGAGTTGGAACCCACTGTCTCAGAGGCAGAGTTTCCCTTGCAGCGTGAGCATCAAGTGTAGCCAGGCTCCGAGCATGCGGCAGGCGCACGCCAAACAACACTGTTTGCGCCTGCTGTTTCTCCCGGAAATACAGTGCCGACAGGAACAAGGAAACGGACAGGATAGCCGGAGGGCTGCCTTACCCGCTCAGTATACAAGTACCCAAACTCCGCTTATATGCTGAGCTTACGCATCCATCTGACCAGTAGAAGCTGATCGTGATGATGTTCCCTGATTCACGCTATTACTCCGGTGGATCATGCCCACGGCAGTGCCGGACCAGAGATGTTGAAGATGCTGGAGGGCTCCCCCCGTCCGTCGGTCAAGCAACATAACAAAACGGGTTGCCTCAGCCAGCCCCAATCGTTCAACGAGAGCAGACCATCCTTCTTCTATCAGACGAATCTCCATTTGAGTCATAGTTTTTGCTCCTTAAGAAATTTTACATCAGCTTCTACCATAATGCGCACCAGTTCTTCAAATGAGACGACCGGCTGCCATCCCAGAACCGACCGTGCCTTGTGCGCATTGCCGACCAGCAGATCAACCTCCGCCGGTCGCATAAAACGCTCATCCTGCACTATAAAATCTTGATACTTCAGCCCCACACATGCGAACGCGATTTCAGCGAACTCCCGCACGGAGTGGGTTTCTCCGGTCGCGACGACATAGTCGTCGGGTTGCTCCTGTTGCAGCATTAACCACATTGCCTGAACATAATCCGGGGCAAATCCCCAATCGCGCTGAGCATCGAGATTACCTAAACGTAACTCGGTATCAATCCCTACTTTTATACGAGCCACACTGTGACTAATTTTGCGCGTTACAAATTCTAACCCCCGGCGGGGACTCTCATGATTAAACAGGATACCACTGCTGGCGTGCAAGTTATAGCTCTCCCGGTAGTTAACCGTAATCCAGTGACCATAGACTTTTGCCACACCATAGGGGCTACGTGGATAAAACGGTGTTTCCTCAACCTGGGGCACTTCACGCACGCGGCCGAACATCTCACTGCTACTTGCCTGATAAAAGCGAATATCCGGATCAACGATGCGTATGGCATCAAGGATACGGGTCACACCGAGGGCAGTAGTCTCGCCGGTAAAGACCGGTTGACTCCATGAAGTCTGAACAAACGATTGAGCCGCAAGATTATACACTTCAATCGGGCGATACTCACGGAGAATAGTAATCAGTGAGACTTCATCAAGTAAATCTCCCGTCACCAGGGTAATTTTATGCTGAAAGTGCTTAATACGCTCAAAATTGACCGTACTGGTACGACGCACCATTCCAATAACTTTATACCCGGCTTCGAGCAAAAATTCCGCGAGGTAACTCCCATCCTGGCCTGTTATTCCGGTAATCAGGGCACATTTCTGCCTGGCCATCAGTTCTTGCTCCTCACCCGGCCAACCGTACGAGCATGCTGAGGCTTCCTGTTATGCATGTTTATCATATAACTACTCGGCTTTTGCGTATGTTCCAATAACAATCTACTACCCTGCTGTACGCCGGAGAATTCCCAATGGTCAGGGGTACTCCGGCGTACATTGTACTCAGTTATGCTTACCTATCGTCTGGTTGCTTATGCCCCCCGTGCCGCGGCGACGGCCTTCTCTGCGCCCTCGCCCAGCGTCTCAGCCGGAATGAGCTTTGACTCGGCCAGGATTTTGCGACCGGCTTCTTCATTCGTTCCGACGAGCCGGGCAACCATGGGAACGTCGGTCTTGACCTCGTCCAGCGCGGCCACAATCCCCTTCGCCACCTCGTCTACACGGGTAATGCCGCCAAAAATATTAAACAACACGGCCTTCACGCTAGGATCAGACAGAATGATCTGCAATGCTGCCTTAACCTTGTCCTTGCCGGCACCGCCACCGATATCCAGGAAGTTGGCGGGCTCACCACCATACAGCTTGATCACATCCATGGTAGCCATAGCCAACCCGGCCCCATTCACCATACAGCCGATGTCGCCATCAAGCTTGATAAAGGTAATATCGGCCTCACGCGCACGCTGTTCCGCCTCCGGCTCATCGGAGGTATCGCGCAGGGATGCCAGGTCGGGATGGCGGAAAAGACCGCTATCATCAAGCAGAATCTTCGAGTCGATAGCCTGTAGCGTGCCATCGTCAAGAATAACCAGCGGGTTAATTTCTGCAAGCGAGGCATCAACCTCAACAAACGTGCGATAAAGAGCTGTCGCAATCTGCGCAAACTGGCGGGCCTGTTTTGCGTCAGTCAATCCGATTGCAAATGCTATTTCGCGGGCCTGATATTCGAGGAGGCCCAACTGGGGATGTGCGGGGACTTTAATGATAGCATCAGGGTTGGTCCGGGCAACTTCTTCAATCTCTACGCCCCCTTCGGCGGAGGCAATCATCATGACGCGCTTGGTTGCGCGATCAAGAATCACGCCGAGATAGATCTCTTTTTGGTAGGTAACGGCTTCAGCCACCAGCACCTTCTCAACGGTCAATCCCTTGATATCCATACCGAGGATCTGCCCGGCAACCTGCTCTGCTTCCGCCGGAGTATCGGCAAGCTTTACGCCCCCGGCCTTGCCGCGCCCACCGACCAACACCTGAGCCTTCACAACGACTTTTTTTCCAATCTGTTCGGCAATTTTCCGTGCCTCCTGCGGTGATGTGGCAACACCGCCTCCGGTAACACGAACGCCGAATTTTTCCAGCAGGTCTCGAGCCTGATACTCTTGTAACTTCATAAGATTCTAACTCCTATCAAGCGCTACAGTATGGCACGGCGAAAACAACAGAATATACCGGTAATAGCAATAGACCGTGAAGACGGCTCCTTTTACCTTGGAGTACATCTTTGGACTATATGCTACCGACCGGTATACTGAGGACTGGCTGTCAACTATAGTTCCTCAAAAAACTTTCCAGGTGGATGCTATCTCGCGTCATAGTAGCACACTGCCCGGCGCTCTGTCAACTGCCACCAGTTGAGAAAACTCTTTACATTCCGGATCGTCGGCCTGCCTGCCAGTACTATTCTACTGCTTGAATGGAGGACCATCAGGATACACTATCGCAGGTGATACCCGGCACGCCGGGTAGAATGGAGAACTCCTGGATCTGAATGGCCTGTTTTTTATAACTGATATACATCAATCATCAGCAAGGCGTTCGATCCGGATCAGATTCACAGCACCTCGCTCACAACAATAATCTGGTCGCGTTCGGGACCAATCGAGATCAGGCCCAGTCGGGCACCAACGAGCTGACAGAGACGCGCAACATAGGCCTGCGCTGCCTCAGGCAGATCTTCGAAGCGGCGCGCTCCACTGGTCGCCGTTTGCCAGCCCGGCATTTCTTCGTAGATTGGTTCGACCTGACTTAACACCGCCACGGTGGTCGGTGGGTAGTCGAGTTCGGCATCGTGCAGCTTGTAGCCGACACAGATCTTGATCTCCGGCAAGGTATCAAGGACATCAAGCTTGGTGATTGCGACGGTGTCGATCCCATTGATCTGCGCGGCGTAGCGGGCCATGACTGCATCAAACCAGCCCACACGGCGCGCCCGTCCGGTGGTTGTACCGACTTCCGCCCAGGGCTTCCCAATCTGGCGCAACGCATCGGCCACCGGACCCTGTACCTCGGTGGGGAATGGCCCTTCGCCTACCCGCGTGGTGTATGCCTTGTAGACGCCGATCACCGAGTTGAGGTGTGTTGGCCCGATCCCGGCTCCCTGACAGGCTCCAGCCGCTCCCGGTGGTGATGAAGTGACATAGGGATAGGTGCCGTGATCTACATCAAGCAGCACACCCTGCGCTCCTTCTAATAGCACGGGTACATCTCGTTGCAGAGCACGATGAATAATCGGATGCGTATTCGTTACATAATCGGCAAGCTGACGCCCATATTCCAGGAAACGCAGGTAGGTGTCATGCAGCGAGAGCGGTTTAACCCCATAGAGTTTGGTCAGCAGTCGATTTTTCTCTTCCAGCACCGCTCGTAGTCGCTCCAGCAGCGTCTGTTCGTGCAACAGATCGCCCATACGAATACCCACACGATCCATCTTATCGGAATAAGCCGGACCGATGCCCCGCCCCGTCGTCCCGATTTTGCTATCGCCGCGCGCCTGCTCTTGCAGCTTATCTTCCATTACATGGTAAGGCATGATGACATGGGCACGTTCGCTGATAAACAGTCGGGAGGTATCGATGTTGCGTGATTGCAACTCGTTGAGTTCACCAAGCAGCACCGCCGGGTCTATGACCACGCCACTGCCGATAATGTTCACTGTGTGCGGATCGAAGATACCGGATGGCAGCAGATGCAACTTGAATGTGCCCTGCTCATTCACAACGGTATGACCCGCGTTGTTTCCCCCACCGTAACGGATAACCAGCCGTGATCGGTTCGCCAGCAGATCGACGATATGTCCCTTGCCCTCATCGCCCCACTGAGCGCCAATAACTGCGATGACCGGCATGTGTCGGCCCCTTCCCTTTCGCAAACGGTCAGCCACCAGCGGTCGTTTTGGAGCGACAGAGAAACAACCCCGGCGAGTGGGGCCACGCTGGGTGGTACCCCGCATTCCTCCGTTGTCACCTGGATACTGAACTTGCTAAACCTGGCTGATGGCTGGCTGCCAAATGATGATACCACAGATAAAGAGAGCGACGGACACCCTCAGGTGTTGTCGCTCTCCCATTATAACGCAGATTATTTATTGCTTTGTAGGGAACGGAAGTCCTATCTTTTGCGGTCTGGCGCTGGATGATTGTGTAGTTCGTTGATTTACACGAGGTATGCAGTTGCTCACCCAAAACGTACCATGCTGCCGCAGGCGAAATGTGCCGTTACCGGGGTCAAATGCTCAGTTTGATCATCCACCGTGTACCTCGTGTGATTTATTGTAGTGCCTGTGCCAACTTTGCCATAGCCTCATCTACATGCTGCGGGGTGATAATCAGCGGGGGCAGCAGGCGCACCACATCTTCGCCGGCGGTGGCAACGAGCAATCCCACATCATGTGCAGCGGCCCGTACTGTTGCTGCCGAACCAGTGATCTGCAGGCCGCGCATCAGCCCACGCCCGCGCACCGCCGGCACCCGGTCAGCATGGCTCTGTGCAAAGTCCTGGAGCGCCTCGTCCAGGTAACTGCTCACATGCCGCACATGCGTCAGAAACTGTGGGTCGCTTATGCGGCGAAAGACCACTTGTGCCACGGCGGTGATGAGTGGGCCACCACCGAAGGTGGTTCCGTGATCTCCCGGCTTGATGACGCCGGCGACCTGATCGGTCAGCAGAATTGCGCCGATGGGCAAGCCGTTCGCCAGCGGCTTGGCCAGGGCCATAATATCGGGATGGACACCGTAGGGCTCGTGCGCCCAGAGCGTCCCTGTCCGCCCCATACCACACTGGATCTCATCGAAGATCAGCAGTGCGCCGTGCTGATCGCACAGGGTGCGGATACGCTGGAGGAACGCCTGATCCGCAACATGCAGCCCGCCTTCGCCCTGCACCGGCTCGACAATCACCGCGCAAACATCGTCGGTGATGGCCTCCTCAAGCGCGGCAACATCATTGAAGGGAGCAAACCGTGCGCCCGGCATGACCGGCATAAACGGTTGGCGGTATTTCTCGCGGGCCGTCACTGCCACCGCGCCCATAGTCCGCCCATGAAAGGAGTTCTCAAAGGCGACGATGCTGGTTTTGTTCGGGCCATGCCGTTCGCGGGCGAACTTGCGCGCAAACTTGATGGCACCCTCGATGGCTTCGGTGCCGCTGTTGCTAAAAAAGACCCGGTCAAGTGCCGGGCTACTTGCGACCAGTAGCTTCGCCAGTTCCCCGCCGGGAATGGTGTGATACAGGTTCGAGACATGGATCAGCTTTGGAGCCTGTTCTGCCAGGGTCTGCACAATCGCCGGATCGTTATGGCCCAGGGCATTGACCGCGATCCCGGCCACAAAGTCGAGATAGCGCCGTCCCGCCGTGTCATAGAGATACGCGCCTTCACCCCGCTCCAGTACAAAATCGGGGCGCGGGTAGGTCTGCAAAATATAGTCGTGCTCGTTTTGAATGGCCTGCTCGGGTTGCCCAGGTGTCATATCTGCTCCTTCTTCGCCACCAGAATAGGCCGATTATAGCATGATCCTGACCGGCCCCGGCGCAACCGTCTGCCCACCCTACGCCCGAATGACCGTCACTTGCCGTCCATTGGCTGTCGTCGCCTCCTCGGTAGAGGTGCGCTCGGCAATCGGTGGCTGGTTGCTCCGCTGATCAAAGATCACCAGCCAGCCGCTCATTAGCCCCAGCCCGGCCAGGTAGCTGTCGAGTTGCTCCAGCCCGGCTGCCAGCGGATCACTGCGCCTGTCCCGCCAGACCTTCAACTCAATCCCCAGGGTGACGTTCCCATAGCGCAAACAGAGGTCCATGCGGTCGGTGCCGATGGCATACTCGCGCTCCAGGGTGCCGCCGCTGTTGACCACCCGATGTAGGAAGGCCATCAAGACCAGGTGCGGGGCAATCTCGGCGTAGGGCGCACTCCGCAGGAGCGGCTCGCCGTGCTGCCGCCAGAAGGCCAGGAACGCGTCGAGGAGCTTCGGCGGATCCAGGTCGCCGGTCGGGGTGAGCCAGGTAGCGGTGATGCGGGGGAGCGAGGCGGATGGCGTGATGGTCAGCACGCGCGGCAACACCTCACGGTAGATCGGATTGGCAATCACCAGGCCACCGCGCGGGTCCATGCGGCAGAGGCCCAGGTCCAGCACAAACTGAATATCCTCGGCCGGCACATCGTCGAGCTGGTGCCCGGCCAGCATGGGCTCGATGATGTGCCGGACGCGCTCTTCGCGCAACCGCTCGGCCAGGCTGTCCAGGTGGGTATCCTGGCGCTCGATCAGGCGCTCCTTGGCTGCGTCAATCTGGGACACATCCACCGGCACAGTCGGGTCGGGAACGATCACCTCTACCGCCTGACGGGCCAGGGCATTGACCAGCCAGGGCTGGCCCTGGGTCAGATCAAAGGCACGCTCCAGGGCGGCGGGGATGAAGACCTGGCCGGTGTCAGTAGTATGTTGCGCATAGAGGTCGGCCACTTCCGGGGCGGTGAAGTTGCGCAGGGTGAGTGACTCTACCTTGATATTGAACGGGCTGGCCGAGCGGAGGCGGTCGCTGCCACCGGCGGCGCGTTTGTAGTCGCGCACATCGCGCAGCCCGATCAGCGCCAGGGCGTGGGGGAACTCCGTAGGGCGGCGGGCGTATCCAGTGCGCAACTGCCGCAGCACCGAGATCAGCGCGGCATCTTCCAGCGCGTCAATCTCATCCAGGAAGACGACCAGGGGACGGGGGGCTTGCTGCGCCCAGGTGCTCAACGCAGTGCCAATCCGGGTACCCGGCTCGGCGGCGGGCCACGCGGGTGGGTGGAGCGCGTCGGGCAGTTGCCAGCGCGCGGCCATCTTCCACTCGCTGAGGATCGCGCCCTCAGCCGCGCCCGGGTCGTCGCTGAAGGGTGCGCCCACTTCGAGCGAGAGCATGGCGGCCACATACTGCCCGCCGGCAGTCAGTTCCTGTGCCAGGGTCAGCATTGCCGTCGTCTTGCCGGTCTGACGGGGGGCGTGCAGCACAAAGTAGCTCTGCTGGGCAATCAGGCGCGTGACATTGGGCAGGCGCGCCGTGGCCGACAGCATATAGTGAATTTCTGGCCGGCAGGGACCGGCGACATTAAACCAGCGGTTCATCACGGGCTCCTCTCGGCTGGTTCAAATACCAGCATATGTAGCGGGTCAATATCATAAAAAAGCGTACCCCGGGGCAGGCGCAGCGTCCGCCAGACCGCGTAGATATCGCCAACCGCGCCGGAGCTATTGATCAGCAGTGCCAGGAGCGCCCCGCCGACGACAAAACGATTCGGCACAGCCAGCAATGGCACTAACAGCAGGGTTAGCCCGATCAGCGGCGTCAGGGCAACCAGGAGCATGTGCTGGCGTGGTAAAAATTGCCCAAACGCGGCCGCATAGGCCGCTCCCAGGTGTGGCGCGATGCCGTACGAGACGCGATAGCCCAGCACCCGCAGCGCCAGTCCGTGCAGTAACTCATGGACGACGATCACCAGGATCGTCACCGTCGGCAGCAACAGCACCCAGGCAACCAGGGTGAACACTGTATCAACCTCCAGCGACAGGATCGCTGTCCGCTGCTGCGCCGCACGATAGGCTGCGGTCAGCCAGAAGAGCAGCGGACAGGCGACCAGAAACACCCCCAGCGATACCAGGGAGAGCCACTGCATCGGGTAGTGAAACGCGTAGCTTGCGCGATAGCCCGGCGGTGGGTCCGGCATGACCGGGGTGGTGACAACTTCTTCTTCCATGGATACCTCCTGAAGCTGTATTGTACACCCGGTGCATGTGCCCGGTACAGTCTTTCCCCGCCGCGTAAGTAATTCTACTTATGCCCCTGGTGAAAAAGGCTCAGGTGGCATTGTTCTACAAATGGTTAAAAATCGCCAGGCACGATGACGTTTTTTCTTGATGTGGCAACTGCCGCTGTCCGCTATGATGAAGCCAACAACAATATGGTCTTCAAGAGAGAGAAAACGGGTGTTATGTGCTATGAGTCAGCGGGTATCGGCCTTGATTATCGCCAGACCAGGCCATCTGCGTGATGGACTACAGACCTTGCTTCAGGCCGTACCCGAAATTGCGCTAATCCGGCAGGCCGATGCATGGAACGCTTTTACCGATGCGCACCATCGTCCATCGCTGGTGTTACTCGATATTGACCCGCAGGAGCCTGACACTGTAGCACTCCTGCAGCGGATCAAGCGCCACTGGCCGCAGACAAGTTGCATTGCGCTGGTGGACAGCGAACAGGATCTGCCGCGTGAGCAACTGGCCTGTGCGGATGTGACGCTCTTGAAAGGTGTGCTGGCCTCCCGATTGTTCGATACCATCAACGACCTCCTGGCCCACCGGGAGGGATAACCAGTCATAGTGAGATAATTGTTCCCTGAGCTTACGTTTGTATTGTCGGAAAAACAGTCGGTCCCGAAATGATGCCGGGTAGTCTCAACCTGCCGGATCGGACAACTGTTTTTGCAAGAGAAAGATATACCAACCATGGAGATGGTTATAAATAGTGTTCAGCCGCAATCTACCCATACCCAACCAATGCAGCCGGTGGTATCGTCGGCAGATCAGCAGATGGTAGTGGCGTTGCGGGCCGGTGATGAGACTGCCTTTACCGCGCTGCATGACCAGTACCATGCGGCCATGATCCGCCTGGCACAACTCTACGTGTCCAGTCAGGCGGTTGCCGAGGAAGTTGTGCAGGAGACCTGGGTAGGTGTGTTGCGAGGGTTAGAGCGGTTTGAGGGGCGTTCCTCCCTCAAAACCTGGATCTTCCGCATTCTGGTGAACCGGGCCAGAACCCGTGGCGCACGTGAAGGGCGCTCGATTACCTTCTCTGATCTCTGGCATCAGGATATTGACCCGGTCGAAGCTATGGCAGAACTTGAACGTTATCCCGTGGATGCTGTGACACGCCGGCATTCCTGGACCGCGCCGACACAGGGATATGCCGGCCGCCCTGAGGAGCATTTCCTGTCGAAGGAGACCTATACCTGTATTCAGGAGGCCATCGCCGCCCTGCAACCCAGCCAGCGCACCGTCATCACCTTACGCGATATCGAAGGCTGGTCGTCGGCGGAAGTATGTACCAGCCTGGGCATTAGCGAGAGCAATCAGCGGGTATTGTTGCATCGCGCCCGCACCCGCGTCCGCCGCACCGTCGAGGCATTTCTTGCCGAGGCATAACTCGCATACGCACTTTTTATACAAAAGGAGCTATAGATGAACAAGCGTCCACTGCTGATTGTTGGCGGCCTGGTCGGACTGATTATCGTCGGTGTGGTTGGATGGTGGCTGATCTCACCGATCTTTGTTGATCGCACAGTTGATGAGGAGTTCCCGGTTGCGCTATCCAGCCCGGAAACGGCGGCGCAGGTCGCCACGCCGGAGCCAACGCCAACAGCGGAACCAACCGCCACCATGGAGGAGGTCGCGCCGGACGTTACAGCCGCCGAAGCAGCCGCGCCGACTGAGGTGCCGACCGCAGTGCCGCCGACTGAGGTGCCACTCACGCCAACGCCGAGTGGTCCGGTTGCGCTGAGCCTGGGCCAGTTTCAGAATGGCGAGCGCGACTATGAAGCGACCGGAACGGCGACACTTTACCAATTACCCGATGGCAGCCACCTGCTGCGCTTTGAAGAGTTTGAGGCGACCAACGGGCCGGATCTGCGGGTGATGCTGGTAACCAATCCGAACCCGACCAGCAGCGCGGACAAGGGCGAGTTTATCGACCTGGGAGTGCTCAAGGGTAACGTGGGCAACCAGAACTACGAGATTGCCGCCGATGTCGATCTTTCGCAATACCAGAGCGTGATCATCTACTGCCGGGCCTTCAGTGCGCTCTTTGCCTCAGCCACGCTCAACCCGGCCACCTAGCAACGGGGTTATGGTACGATAAAACAGAGAACAAAGGGCAAAGCAAAACAATCCTGCCATAGTGCCCTTTGTTCTCTGTTTTCTGTTCTTTGTTCTTTCAGGAAGGGCTACGATGGCATACCAACCGATTGAAAACTATGGCGTCATTGGTGATATGCATACGGTGGCGCTGGTGGGCATAAACGGCTCGATTGACTGGTTCTGCTTTCCGCACTTTGACTCGCCCAGCATCTTTGCCGCAATTCTTGACAACAAGAAGGGTGGATGTTTCCAGATTGCGCCGGAGAATGACGGCGTCAACTATAAACAGCTCTACTGGCCGGAAACGAATGTGCTTGTGACCCGCTTCCTCTCACCGGATGGCGTGGGCGAGTTGATCGACTTTATGCCGGTTGGTACGCCGCGTTCCGGTCATGGACATCACCAGTTGATCCGCCGGATCAATGTGGTGCGTGGCACGATGTCCTTTCGTGTCGTGTGCTGTCCCGCCTTTAATTATGCGCGCGACCCGCATACCGTTGAGATCACCGGGAATGGCGCGATCTTTCGCTCGCAACATCTAACTCTGGGGCTGGCGACGGATGTGCCGATGGAGCAGGATGGTACCAGCGCGCACACCGCGATTACGCTGCACGAGGGCCAGACGGCGACCTTTGTCCTGCACGAGATTGAGTCGGGCGCGGGTTGTGGTCCCACCCTCTCCGAGCAAGAGGCCTGGAATTCCTTTGAGGAGACCGTCACCTACTGGCGGCGCTGGATCGGGCAGTGTACCTATACCGGGCGCTGGCGCGAGATGGTTCACCGCTCGGCACTGCTGCTTAAACTGCTGACCTATGCCCCGACCGGCGCAATTGTTGCCGCGCCGACCTGCGGCCTGCCGGAGGCTATCGGCGGCGAGCGTAATTGGGATTACCGCTACACCTGGATTCGTGATGCCGCGTTTACGCTGTACGGTCTGCTGCGCATCGGCTTTACCGAAGAGGCCGGTCAGTTTATGAACTGGCTGGAAGCCCGCGCGCACGAGCCCAACCCCGACGGCTCGCTGCAAATTATGTATGGCATTGATGGCACGCATGTCCTGACCGAGGAGACGCTGGCGCACCTGGAGGGTTACCAGGGTTCGCGTCCGGTACGAATCGGTAATGAAGCCTACCGTCAGTTGCAGTTGGATATCTACGGTGAGTTGATGGACTCGGTTTACCTCTATAACAAGTATGGCAGTCCTATCTCGTATGAACTCTGGATCCATCTGCGGCGGCTGGTCAACTGGGTCTGTAAAAACTGGCAGCGCACCGATGAAGGTATCTGGGAAGTGCGTAGCGGGCAGCAGCACTTTGTCTACTCGAAGCTGATGTGCTGGGTGGCGCTGGATCGCGCCCTACGGCTGGCAGATAAGCGCTCGTTTCCCGCGCCGCACGACTACTGGCGCAAGAACCGCGATGCCATCTACGAAGAAATTATGGAGAAGGGCTGGAATAACGAACTCCAGGCATTTGTGCAGCACTATGGGAGCGACACGCTGGACGCCTCGAACCTGATTATGCCGCTGGTCTTTTTTGTCTCGCCTACCGATCCGCGGATGCTCAAAACCTTGGACGCGACCAACCGCTCGCCGCGTGATGGCGGCCTGGTCTCAAACAGCCTGGTCTACCGCTATGATCTGGCAAAATCCGCCGATGGATTGACCGGTAACGAAGGCACCTTCAACATGTGTACCTTCTGGTTGGTTGAGGCGCTGACACGCGCAGGCCGGGTTGATCGCGCCCGGCTTGATCAGGCGCGGCTGATCTTTGAGCGGATGCTGGGCTATGCCAATCATCTGGGACTCTATGCCGAGGAGACCGGCTACAGCGGTGAGGCGCTGGGCAACTTTCCTCAGGCGTTTACCCACCTGTCGCTGATCAGCGCGGCGTTCAACCTTGACCGCGCCCTGGGCGGACAGGCATAAGCTGTGCTGTGAACGCTCTTCTGTACATTCCTACCAAGTGTTGCCGACAGCAGGACGCCGCACGGACGTACGTCCCTACGGAGAAATGTACCCACGAAATAGACCGGACCAGTTTTTGCGAACCGGCCCGGTCTACTGATCAGCAGATTGTGCAAAAACGACGGGTTATAACGCTGTGTCGCTCACAGTGCGCCGATTGCCGGCACGGCCAGTGCGCTGCCACTCCGTAATCAGTGTACTGGCCTGCTCGCTGGTCAATTCGGTTGCGGGTGTGCCAAAGCGCTGCTGCGTCTCGGCATCCAGATCAATGTCCCGGTCCTGGGACATTTTGAGCAACGCCTGGTGCTGCCGCTCAGTGAGCGGGTGCGCGCCGCCGGCTGACCGGCCATCTTCACCCTGCGCTGGGGCGCGGGTACCGTTGGCGGTGTAGGCGGTGCGTTCCTCAGCCAGCTTCTTCAGACTGTCGATAAAGCCCGAGGCCTGGCCTTTGGTTAACGTCACAAACTCGACACCATGCTCTTGTGCAAAGGCATTGAGTTGTTCATTAGTCCAGGTCAGGTCTTCCTGCAGTGCGGCGATATAGTTGCGTTGCTTGTCGCTGGCGGGTGCCTCCGGATCGCGGATGGTGATGGAAGCGGGCAGACCCTGGGTTTCGCGGATGCCGGCAACCTGGCCTTCCAGCGCCTCGCGCTGGGTGCGGTAGATTCGCCAGCCCAGATCTACGGCCTGCTGCACCTCGTCATCGCCGGCATCAATCGGCAGCGTAATCGTCTCTTCCAGCGTGATGAAATCCTCACCCAGACGGATAGCAGTGCGATAGGTGCGGGTAACACTCCGTTCGATATTTTTTGCGGGTGCCATCGGGTAAACTCCTGTTCTTGTGACGCGGGTTGGGCTCATGCGCAGGGCGCATGGGCTGCTCCGACTAACGGTTTTCCATTCGTCCCTGGTGTAAGTTAACTCTGTCGCCCGGCCTGTGTGTAACAGGAAGGTATGGTAATAGTATAGCACAAAAGTTCGACAGTTGCAAGCAGTATGTTCACCAAGTGGACAGCAGGTACGCGGTGCCGCAGGGGCGATGAGTGGGGTATAATAGGCGGGAGTTATACTGTTGTCTTGCCGCGCGAGAAACTTTACCCGGTAAATTTGTATCTTCTTTCTGGATCCACCAAAGGAGCGCGTTTGTATGGGCACGCACACTAATACTACATCCACCGACAATGATCTGCTCAATCTTGCCCAGTCCTATGAGCTGTTGCAGCGCAGCCTGAATGCCGTCGCCGAGCCTTTTGCCGTCAAAGACCGGCAACACCGCTGGGTTGCCGGCAATGATGCGCTTGCCGCCGTGCTCGGCAAACCACTTGCAGCGATTATTGGGCACAGCGATCCGGATTTCTTTTCGCCTGAACAGGCCCGTATCTTCTGGGAGGCTGACGACGCGCTCTTTGCCTCCGGTGAGCCGGTGTTCCAGGAGGAAGAGATCACCGGGGCCGATGGTATTGTGCGCACGATTTACACCCGCAAGTATCCGCTGCGTAACGATGATGGCGCAATCATCGGACTGTGCGCTCTGCTGACGGACATCACCGAGATTGCCCGCCGTCGGCAAGAAGTTGAACAACTCGAACGTGATGTCGCCACACAGATGCAGACTATTCGAGAGCAGCGGCATCTGCTGGAGCAGATCTCCGTGCCGGTGATTCAGATCTGGGAACAGGTGTTGTTGCTGCCGCTGGTGGGGGTTATCGACGAGGAACGCGCCAGTCGCATCATGGAGAGCACGCTGGAAGCCATTGCCACCGCTTCGGCTGAAGTGCTGATTGTGGATATTACCGGCGTCCCGGTAGTCGATACGAATATTGCCGGCTACTTGATACAGTCGATCCAGGCGGCGCAGTTACTCGGCTGTGAGAGCCTGCTGGTGGGTATCAGTCCCCAGATTGCGCAGACACTGGTAGCGCTGGGGATTGATTTTAGCCATATTACGACCCGGGCTACGCTGCAACAGGGACTCGCCCATGCTCTGGAACGACTGAATTTCCGGGTGCAGCGGGCATCATAAGTTCTGTCGGAGAAGTGCGGGGTGTGTGGCGAGAGCGCATGGGAGTCGAACCCATCGGCGAAGCTCGTCACTCCGCCCACTGGTTTTGAAGACCAGGACAGCCACCGGGCCATATCCGCTCTCGTTCGGCATGGTAGGGGCGGCAAGCCTGGCTGTCAACATAACGCGGGACATTCCGCCCAACTTTGATGTATTGCCCTATGCCGGCATGCCAGACGGAGCAAAGCAATCCGGCCCCCGGCAGGCCGCACTGCTCCACTCCGTCTGGCGTGACAAAATATGCGCGTGGCTTCCTGGTCCGGTCCCTACAGTCGGAAGAAGTCCACAACCTTGTCGCGCTCTTCCTCGCTTGGCATAATCTCAATAAAGGTGATCCGGTGCCACGGGAAGATAACGGCCTGCACTCCTCCCGCCAGGTAGCCGACATCTTTCCCGTCACGCTTGCGCATATTGGTGACTTTGATAAACGAGTCGGTAGGATCGGGTTCCTGATCAATATCCGCCAGAACCGGATCTTCGCCCTGAATATGCAAAATAACGGTCTTCGGCATATAAAACCTCCTTACTATACTGACTGCCGGGAGATAACGTGGAGCCAATTTCCGTGCGCCTTGAGCCGGCAATTCGGCAGCGCTGACTATTTACCAGACAGTGCTATTCAAGTTCGATTCGCAACAGGAGTGTTCCAAATTTGAGTTCATCGCCATGGCGAATAGGGGTGGACACACGGGGAGGAATTTGCTGATCGTTGATAAAGGTACCATTGGCGCTATCCAGGTCTTGTAGCGTACAGGTGCCATTCTGTAAAGTAATAACCGCATGCCGGCGGGAAACGCCCGCATCATACCCCCCATCAAGGCCCAGATCAACATCCGGGAAGATCCCTTTGGCATTGTCTTTGCGCCCGATCAGTAACTCCTCGCCGGCATCAAGCTCCATCCGTCGCCCACTGTTGAGCACGACCAACCGGATGATGTAGCCACCGGTCGCCTGCTGCGGCGGTTCGGGAGCCGCAATCACGGTCGGCTGGGTCGGTAAATCAACCTCGCTCAGATGCTGCCCCAGCGAGGCGGTAGTCTCCTTGCGTGCGCCGATGACCAGCAGGCTGCCACCGCAATCGGTGCAAAAAATAGTCCCATCAAGTTGTTGCGCATTACAATGCGGACACATTTGCATACATATCTCTCCTGATCCGGCCTTCCTGCGGACAGCGGGGGCTTATGCCTCCCGCTCTTTGCTCATATCACCCTTGCCCATCAACCCGCGCGTGCCATACTTGATGCGCTTGCGACCCTCCGACGTCGTGTTTCCCGAACGCAGCAGGCGCGTTGCCTCATCCTGAACGGTCCGAGCCAGGTCAACCTCGCCGGCTTCAAACAGGCGGGTGCCCGCCATCTGCAAGCGCCGGGTTGCCTCCTCAATGCGGCCGGACTCCACATCCTGCCAGGCACCGGCCTGGAGACGATAGGCAACCAGCCGCTCCAGCCAGTGTTTAACTGTTGCATCAACCTCATAGGTTACGGATTCGAGAGGACGGATGGCAATACGCAGTACCGCCTCACTGTTCTGGTTGTGCAGATTAGCACCGGGCAGATCGTAGCGCAGATTCATCCGCAGTAGGGGATGGTCGCCGGTGTTCAGTGCGGGCACGATCAGTTCAAGCAGAAATGCCTGCACATCGCTGCCCGGCCAGTCACCCAGTTTACTCAGCCAGGTTAACTCCCGTTCCTCCGCAATAGTTACGGGGGCAATAAAGGGACGTACCCGGTCAAGCGAACGGATCAGACTGCCGGGACGCATTTCAACCTGTAATTGCACATCCTGCGCAAAGATTGAATACATGCGTTTGAGTTCATCGCCGAAGACCTGGGTAATTTCCTGTGACGAGGTAATATAGTGAGCGCGGCTATTCTCCCGCGCGGCGATTGTCTCCAGCAGATCTTCGTTCCACTCATCGCCGATTCCCAGGGCCGTTACCCCCACGCCCCGTCCCTGGGCACGCCGGGCAATCTCTACACAGCGACCTTCATCGCCATAGGTGCGGCCATCGGTCAACACCACAATCCGGCTCACCCCCCGGCGCAGCATTGCGCGCTGCGTTTCCTGAAGCGCCAGTGCCATGCCGGTTGCCATCTCGGTGCCGCCCATTGCCTCGACATTCCCGATCATGCGTTTGAGTTCAGGTTTGTTTTTGACCCGCTGGGCAGGAATAACAACATCGGCGCGATCATTAAACGTAATGAGCGCAAAATAGTCATCAGAACTCATCTGATCGACGATGCGTTGTGCTGCATCTTTCACTTGCATCAGACGATCACCGCGCATGGAGGAACTGCGATCAATAACCAGGCAGAGATTGAGCGGTAGCTTGGGAAGCGATGTCGGCAACCCCTGTGGAGCAGCCTCAAGCAGCACATACATTAATTGCTGCTCATCACTCTCCGGGAGCATATCGCGGCTGAGGGTCCAACGGAGTTGGATGCCAGGACTCATTGAGATGACCTTTCTGCGATAGGCAATGTGACGACAATGGCGGAGATATTATCTTCACCGCCGGCGAGGTTCGCCAGGGCAATCAGTTCGCGGCAGGCATCGTGCGGCCAGAGATTGTTTGTCAATGCCTGTTGCAGGTCTTCTTCGGAAATCATTCCCCATAGCCCATCACTACACAAGAGTAAGTGGCTACTTCCGCTGAATTGCTGATAGATAAAGTCTACCTGCACCTGGGGTTGCTGTCCGACCGTCCGGTAGAGCTGGCTGCGAAGGGGGTGATCCCGGGCTGCGGACGGCTCAAGCTGTCCAAGCTGGATCAACCGCCCGACAGCCGAGTGATCATCGGTCAGGCAACGCAGACCACCCGCCTCAAGCAGGTAGGCACGCGAGTCGCCGACGTGAGCAATGTAGAGCGCCTGTCCCATTAGCAGCACAGCCGTGCAGGTTGTGCCCATATCGGAGTGAACCGTTTGCGCATGATCCCAGATGGTACGATTGGCTTCCTGAACCGCCGCAACCATCAGAGGTTGTAGCGCCTCGGTCATGGCATCGTCGAGAGCGGGCATAATCAGTTGCGAGATGACTTCCTGAGCAACACTGCGCACGGCCAGCCGACTGGCAAGTTCGCCGCTGTCGTGACCACCCATACCATCGGCAACCACAAACAGGCCCATCGGCAGATCGGCCCCTTCGCGCGGCAGGGTGGTCAGTGTTGCGAAAACACTATCCTGGTTATTCTGGCGTATCCGCCCGACATCGCGCAGCGCTGCGGCAGCCAGTCCCTGGGCCGAATGCCGACTGCTCAAGCGCGGTGCGCTCTGGAAACTCAGCCGGTGCGTACCTTCTTCTTCCATCTCCACGGTAGTTGCAGCCGGATCGGTCTCGGCGTCCGGCGCGTCCGGTGTTGTGGCACCCTCGGCGTCCGGCGCGGCATCCGGTGCCTCGGAATCAGCCACGGACTCTAAGGATGTCGGCTCAGACGATTCCGCCGCGCTTTCGGATGTTGTCTCAGGAATGGGTGTTCGGGAGATAGAAAGCGGTTCCGTGGGTGCTTTCGAAGGCGCAAATTCCTCGTCGGCAGCGGGTTGCTCCGCGTCCGGTGTGGTAGTATCGGCACCTTCCGTGGCATCTTCCGCGCTGTGGTGCTCATCTCCGGCGGCTTGTTCCGCATCCGACGTGTCTGCCTCCACAGAAGCGGCACTGGTGGTGACAACGGTGGAGCTACGTTCAGTTGGCGGGGTGGATTCTTCCCACCAGTGCCGCTTGGAATCTGCTTCCTCAGCCGGCGGATGCGGCTCTCCCGCCGCCGGCCCGGCCGCAGGATCGGTTGGTGTAGCATCGGCGGCAGCGTTGTCGGACGCGACATGCTGGTCAGGTCCGGCAACGGTTACAGTGATATCCGGTGCAGGCTGGTTGGTAGATGTAGATGACGCGTCATGCTGCTCACTGCGAAAGAGTCTACGCAAAAAATCCATAAACCGCTCTCCGTGTGGCAATAGTTACATTGCCCAATCCTCAATACCGTCTGTGTTTGCTCAGGCTTTCAGTGCATACACCTGATGATCCATCGAGCCAATGTATACCACGCCATCCAGTATGGTCGGAGAAGAGACAACCGGCGCACCCGTCTGGTACTTCCAGACCAGTGAGCCCGATGCCACATCCAGGCAGTAGACATTCCCATCAATTGCCCCAAAATAGATCCGCCCATTGTCTATGCAGGGGGAAGAGGCAATCTGGCTGTCGGTCTCATACTTCCAGGCCAGGCGCCCGTTTTTCTTCTCCAGGGCATACATATTGCCATCGGCGCTGCCGACGAACACGCGTGTGCCGAAAACACATGGGCGAGCATTCACATAGTGCCCGGTGCGGTAGCGCCAGGCCGGCCAGCCACCTTCGCTGTCGAGGGCATACAGATTGTTGTCCATCGACCCAACAAAGACCAGTCCATCGCTGAAGACCGGCGAAGAGATAACCGGTTGCTGGGTACGCTGCTTCCATTTGATCCCGCCGTTCCGAATATCCAGGCAGTAGACATGTCCGTCGTTCCCGCCGATAAAAACGGCTTCATTCGTCGCAAAGCCTGATGAGCGAATCGGCATCCAGGTGCGATACTTCCAGATCATGCTGCCGCGCAAGCCATCCAGCGCGTAGAAGTGCTGGTCATCCGAGCCGATAAATACAATGCGATCATACAAGCGGGGCGAGGAGCGAATGGCGCGTCCTGTGCGGAAGGTCCAACTCAGCTTACCACGCCGCTTATCGAGTGCATATACCGCACCATCTTCAGAACCAAAGATGACGAAATCTTCCCAGACAACCGGCGAAGAACTGACGCCGCCCTCAGTTGCATACTTCCAACGGAATTCACCCCGCGCCAGATCAAGCGCATACAGGTTGGTATCGTAGCAACCAATGAAGAGCATCCCACTGTTGACACAGGGCGAGGAGCGAACTTCATCCTCGCAGGTAAAGCTCCAGATTACTTCAGTCGTCTCGCTGCTTTTCCGCAAAATGGGCGGTGCAACCGCTCCGGCGGAGTGCGCCGCCGGCGTCGTTGTTGCCACACCGGGAACGCTCAACAGCGCCTGCTTGAATTCTTCAGCGGTGGACCAGCGGGCCGTGAGATCGTACTCTAGCGCCCGCATGACAATGGCTTCCAGTTCAGGCGAGATCGCCGGGTTGATCTGGCGCAACGGGCGTTCGTGGAAGGTGAAGGGTGTTTCCAGGCGCGGGTCATTGCCGGAGAGCAGGTGATGCAGGGTTGCCCCCAGCGCATAGAGGTCGCTCTGCGGCTCGACCACACCGCGATACTGCTCCGGTGGTGAATAGCCTTCTGTCCCAATCATCGTACCCTTGCGGTCTGTCCGGGTGAGATTGCGTGCGATACCAAAGTCGATCAAGACAATCCGATCTTCGGGTGTCACCATCACATTTGACGGTTTCATATCCCGAAAGATAATCGGTTCAGGCTGATGATTATGCAGGTGGCTCAATACATCACAGATCTGGGTTGCCCACTGGCAGACCTTGATTTCATCAAGCGGGTTCTCGGTGTCTTCCAGGACGGATTCAAGATCCTTGCCTGCGACTAGTTCCAGCACCAGGTAGATGCGCCCATTCTCCTCAAAGAAGTCATAGACCTTGGGGATAGCGGGATGTTGTAATGTTGCCAGCAACCCGGACTCGCGTTCAAAGTTCTTCAAGTTGAGCATGCGCGTTTGGGAGTCGGGCGCACTCTGATACATCTCTTTGATAGCACATGGACGAACAACATCTTTAAAACGCAAGTCACGCCCCAGGTATACCATACTCATACCACCAATACCCAGGGGTCCCTCAATCGTGTATCGACCCTGCAACACAGTACCGACGGTCAGAGTCTGTACTGAGCCGATGCCGCGTTTCGTACCGGGCGCAGCCGTGCCTGGTGTGCCCGGCCCACCTTCTGTATCTGCCGGAGGAGTATTGATGCTTTTGGTTGTACCCGCCTTTTTAATCAACGCCATGCTTCACCTCATTACTTTGGAACGGTACCCGTACTCCTGATCCGCAGCCGGGGACGCACCTTTGTGCGGTTTGCCTCTGGTAAAAAAGATTACTGCGCAAAGCTACGCGCGCATTGTGCTTTATTATATGAGTATTGTCGCAGCAAGGCAACTCCCCCAATCGTCTGGTTTTTCCCTGGGTCAAGTGGTACCGTCCGGCTTTCAGGTATAATTATGAACACGAGTTGCGCGGTCATTGACTCGAAAACGTATTTTACCTCCGGCAGGGCGGAAGATTCCTGTCTTTTTCACAAAAAAATTCACATTGTGAATTTTTTTGTGAAAAAGAAAAAGAAGTACCACGCTGCCGGAGGCGCATCGGACTTCCAACGGGCGAAACGCCCGGTTTGCATGCCCACCGCGTAACTCATGTTATGAACACGAGTTGCGCGGTCATTGACTCGAAAACGTATTTTACCTCCGGCAGGGCAGAAGATTCCTGTCTTTTTGACACAATTTTTGATTATGTGCAAAATTTGTGTCAAAAAGATAAAACAGCACCATCCTAACACAGGCGAAGCCGGTTTTTTGTCTAGTGAAATATACGTTTGAATGCCGACCACATAAATTGTATGGCTAACACAATGTATGTGGTAAGTGTTCAATTCAGGAACCAGGTTATGTACGATGTCATCATTATTGGCGCAGGTATCGGTGGCGTAACGACCGCCGCCCTGCTTGCTCACAGTGGGTACCGGGTGCTGCTTTTGGAAGGGCATCTTGAGCCGGGAGGATGTATTTCGTCATTTCGGCGTAAACGGCCCGACGGTAGCGAGTACATTTTTGATGTAGGCGCGACGCTCTTTGGCGGCTTTCAGCCCGGCGGCGCGCATGATTGGGTGGCCCGGCGATTGGGCATCCGCTTTCCGGTGGTGCAACTGGAACCGGCGATGCAGATCTGGCTGCCCGACCGGGTTATTACCCGCACAGGTGATCCGCATGGTTGGCAGGTTGAGCGGCAGACTGCCTTTCCGGAGCAGGCAGCGCAGGCAGAGCGCTTCTGGCAGCATCAGGAGCGCCTGGCAGACATTTCCTGGCGGTTTGCCGCGCAGCATCCGCCTATGCCGCCGGAAACGCCCGGTGATCTGCTGCGACTTATTCCGACGCTCCGCCCGGAACTTCTCGGCCTGCTTCCACATCTTCCCCGCACGGTTGGGAATGAACTGCGCCGCTGCGGTTTGACCGACCGGGCATTACGGACATTTATCGATGCACAGCTCCTGATTAGTGCGCAGGTGATTGCTGATGAGTGTGCCTGGCCGTTTGGCAGCGTAGCGCTCGATCTGGCACGGCAGGGGGTATTCTATGTCGAGGGTGGTGCATGGACCATCGCGCGTACTCTGGCTGATGCCTGCATCCGTGATGGCGGTGAGGTGCGTTATCGCACCTGGGTGACGCGCATCCTGCTGGAACATGGGCGGGCTGCCGGGGTGCAAACGCAGACCGGCGAAGTATATCACGCACGCCATGTGATTGCCAATCTGACGCTCTGGGATGTACAACGCCTGCTGGACACAGCCACGCCGCCGGCACTGGAACGGGTCACACGTACCATTCCTGACGCCTGGGGCGCGTTTATGCTCTATCTAGGGGTAGATGCGGCGGCAATTCCGTCCGACCTCTGTGCGCATCACCAGATTGTGTGCGACTATGCTGTGCCGCTGGGGGAGGGTAACAGCGTGTTTCTCTCACTGCATCCCGCCTTTGACACCAGTCGTGCCCCGGCCGGCCGGCGCGCCCTGACTATCTCAACGCACACCCGCCCGGAGCAGTGGTGGGCCGCCCGGTCTGCGGGTCGCGCGGTCTACAACGAGCGCAAGGAGCAGCTTGCCGGGCAGATGCTCGCGGCGGTTGAGCGGGTCTTGCCGGATATCCGCCGCCATATTCGCTACCAACAGAGCGGCACGCCGGTCACATTTCAGCGCTACACCCGTCGCGAACGCGGTATGGTCGGCGGGTTGGGCCAGCGTCCCGCGCAGAGCGGCTTTGCCGGGTTGGGCACCCGCGCAGCTCATGTGCCGGGGCTATGGCTGGTCGGTGACAGCATCTTCCCCGGTCAGAGCAGCGCCGCCGTTATTCAGAGCGGCATCCATGTGTGGCGCACTGTTCGGGGGGAACTACGGTTCGACGCTGCACGACTGCGTAAAGGCACGGCGAAGGTACCGCAAAAATAGCAGCGCAGCAATCGAGTGTCCGTCACACGAGCCGCGCCGTTCCTGTCCCGGCATTCCCCACCGAATCCACTTCGCGCATAACCGGCATAGGTATTTTGCCTCACGTAGTATTAGGCCATCGGACTGATGGCATAATCATTACGTTGTGCGATCATGTTCGTAGTTCTCCTCGCCGCTCACTTTGGCGCGACCTGGCACGATTTGTGCAAAACGTACAATAAGAAATGGCCGAAAGTTGTTGAAATTGTCTAATAAGTGTGCTACGATCTCCGCTAAAGGGAGTTGTACCGTTATCCTCTGATCCGCGAGATCATTCGGATGTGGGGGAGCGGAATGTCAGGATTGACGTAGAACCGATGCATTTATGCCTGGCATAGTAGTTAGCATTACGTAGTGATGCGTGATGTTGCGGACGTAAGCACAATGATGTGCTGCATGGTGACTGCAGCAGTGAAGCAGCAAACAGGAGGCGAGTATGGAAGTTTTAGCACAAATTCAGGGATTTTTGATCGGTCTCATCGGTTGGGCGGCAACAGCCGTGGTGATTGCAAACTCCACAAAGTTAACCCGATCCGACCAACGGGCGCTGACTGTGTTTACCTGGACACTCTGGATGATTCCGGCACTCGGGGCTCTAGTCTACCGGAACTTGATAGATATTAACTCGGCCGCATTTTACTGCGTCAGCACCACGCTGGCGATGGCGCTGTTTGTGTGGCTGACCGGTGCGCGCTGGCGGACCAAACCATAAAACGTACCAGCACAGCATCTACAGCATCGAAGGTAAGCCGCCGACCTGTTTCAGGTCGGCGGCTTCTGTATCTACCGCATGCGGAACCGCGTAAGTCGGGTCACCGAGCGGTTCCTAGGGTTTAACCGTCGTAGTAGAGGAAGAACTCGTAGGGATGCGGCCGCAGTGACATCTGGATCGTCTCGGTGCGCTTGTAGTCCAGGTAGGTGCTGATCAGATCCTCGGTAAAGACATTGCCCTCCATCAGGAATGCGTTATCTTCCTCGAGCGCATCCAGCGCCTCACTGAGCGAGCCGGGTGTGCTGGCGATGTCGGCCTTCTCCGCCGGCGACAACTCGTAGATATCTTTATCGACGGGAGCCGGTGGCTCGATCCGGTTCTTCACCCCGTCCAGCCCGGCCATCAGCATGGCAGCAAAGGCCAGGTAAGGGTTACACATTGGATCGGGCGCGCGGAACTCGATACGGCGGGCCTTTGGCGATGATGAGTAGGTCGGAATACGGACGGCCGCCGAGCGGTTACGCTGCGAGTAAACCAGGTTGATGGGTGCTTCGAAGCCGGGCACCAGGCGGCGATAGCTGTTGGTGGTCGGCGCACAGAGCGCCAGCAGAGCCGGGGCATGCTTGAGGATACCACCGATGTAGTGGCGTGCCATATCCGACAGGTAGGCATATTTGCTCTCGTCGAAAAAGAGCGGCTCACCATTCTTCCAGAGGCTCTGGTGGGTATGCATCCCGCTGCCATTATCGCCAAAGAGCGGCTTGGGCATAAAGGTTGCGGTGTAGCCCAGTTCGTTCGCCGTTGTTTTGACGATATACTTGTAGAGGATGACATTGTCCGCCATCTTCAACAAGGGCCCAAAGCGCATATCGATCTCGGCCTGACCCGCCGTTGCCACCTCGTGGTGATGCAACTCAACCTCAATCCCCACCTGCATCATATTGAGAACGATCTGCGAGCGAATATCCTGGAATGAGTCCAGGGGCGGGGTGGGGAAGTAGCCTTCCTTATGGCGCGGGCGATAGCCCAGGTTCTTCCCACCCCGATCCGCGCCACTATTCCAGATGGCTTCATCGCTGTCCACAAAGTAGTAGCCACTGCTGGCATTCTGATCATACCGGATATCATTGAACAAGAAGAACTCGGCTTCCGGGCCGAAGAAGGCGGTATCGGCAAGTCCGGTTTCTTTGAGATAGGCCTCGGCTTTGCGCGCCACATAGCGCGGGTCACGTGAATAGGGATCACCCGTGATCGGATCACGGATGTCGCAGAAGATCGCCAGCGTAGGGATCTTGAGCATCGGATCAACGAACGCGGTGCTGGGATCGGGGAAGACCAGCATGTCGCTCTCATTGATCACCTGAAAGCCACGGACGGATGAACCGTCAAAGCCCATCCCGTCGGTGAAGTCGCTTTCACCGAACATGCTGGCCGGAACAGAAAAGTGCTGCCAGGTACCGGGCATGTCGGTGAAGCGTACATCCACCATCTGGATGCCCTTCTCCTTAATCAATTCAAGCACACCTTTTGCGTCCAATGTCATGGCATCTGCCTCCTTGTTGCACTCCAGAACAAACGTGGTCCTGCGGATACACCGAGCATAGTAGCATATTATGCAATTTGATAAAAGCGGAAGTAGTTGTCGTGTTCCCCCGAACACCCGGTTCGCGTTCTACGATGGTGGGTTGAATATTGCACTGCCGACGCTGTATGCCGCACACCGCTGCCTGATTCGGGATACAGGCAGTACCGGAAAGCGTATTTGCGGGAAAGCGGCGTGGCTGTATCATCTGCGACCGTGCGGGCACACCTGTGAGGGATTATGGCATATCGCGCACCTGGATGCCGCACAGAACTGACCCGGTCAGGTGAGGCTGGGTACCTCATCCGCGCAGTGATAGAAAAAAAGCTGGGGACTTTGCAATTGACTCGCTGCTTCTTCGCAGAAGTAAAGATACCCTGTGCTATGCGAGCCACCGGTGATAGTCTCCTGATTCGGCTGTGTCTGTTTGGGAACTACTCATAATATGGTACCTGGGTAATATCCTTTTGCGCTACGGTAAGGTTATACAAAAGTTAAGGGCTTCTAGTTGGATGTTTCTTACAACTGACGTGGGAGAGGGTCTGTGCCTTCCGTGGTTCCTGCTGTTGCCGGTCCGGTCACATGTCGGTATTTGCCCCGTTGCGCGGCCTATGCTACAATCCCCTCCAGTGTGCATTATTTCCGGCAGGTGGCCCCGGGCTGCCTGCCGTCTTCATGGGTATCTGGGTGAGATCAGTCCGGGCCGGGCGGCCGGGAGCTATGTGCATGTGGCATGATGTGGCTCCGCCGCAGGAGGCACTCACGATAGAAAGGAGCGATGGCAGATGTCGCAACAGATTTTGCAAGATCTGGCACAGCGCCAGTACAAAGCTGAGATTCCGGAGTTTCAAGTTGGTGATACGGTGCGGGTGGGGGTGAAGGTGGTTGAAGGTAGCCGCGAACGTGTGCAGGATTTTGAGGGCGTGGTGATCCGGCGGCGGGGTGACGGCATCAATGAGAATTTTACGGTGCGGCGGATTGCTTCCCACGGTATCGGCGTAGAGCGAACCTTTTTGCTGCATGCGCCACGGGTCGAGGCGATTCGCGTGGTACGGCGCGGTAAGGTGCGGCGAGCCAAGCTCTACTATCTGCGTGGGCGCACCGGGAAGGCTGCGCGTATCAAGGAGCGCCGCCGGTAGTGTTGCCGCGCAGCCGACCCCCAGAGCCGCAGCAAAAGTGGCGTGGCATGCGGCGGCGGGTAGGTGCCGTCTGGTACCCTGCCCTGATCCGCTGGGCGTTTGCCCGCTTCTACCGCGAGTTTGCCTGGACATATGATTTTGTTGCGTGGATTGTTTCGCGTGGACTGTGGCGTCGCTGGACACTGGCGGCGCTGCCGTATCTTCGGGGGCGGGTGCTGGAGGTCGGGTGCGGTACCGGGTATGTGCAGGCGGCGCCGGCGACGCAGCAGCGTGGTGGTCTGGTCGGGCTTGATGCCTCACCGCAGATGCTGGCGCTCACGCGGCGGCGACTGCAACGCCGGGGAGGCGCTGTCAGACTGGTGCGGGGAGTGTCCCAGGCGTTGCCGCTTGCGGAGTCGGCGTTTCAGACGGTGCTGGCGACCTTCCCCAGTGAGTATATCGTTCAGCCCCGGACACTGGCCGAAATCCAGCGCGTGCTGCAACCATCCGGCCAACTGATCATTGTTGATGCCGCCTGGTTTACGCACGATGGGCTCTATACGCGGCTGGTCGATAGTGCCTACCGCCTGACCTTCCAGCGGCCGGTGCGGGGCATGCCGGACTATCAGCCCTACCGGGCACTGCTGGAGCGGGCCGGCTTCGTGGTTGCAGGACATTGGGAGACGGTCGGCCCCAGTCGGGTGCTGGTGCTGGTTGCCACGCGGCCGGAATGGTAACGTATGCCGCCGGATGTACAGTTTGAGCAAGATTTGTGTGCTGCCGGATATCAGCGTGTCGCGGGAATCGACGAGGCGGGTCGCGGCTGCTGGGCGGGGCCGGTTGTGGCGGCGGCGGTGGTGTTGTCCCCACAGGTGCTGGCCCAGCCGACATTGCTGGCCGGGCTTGATGACTCCAAGCTGTTAAAGGTAAAACAGCGGGAAAGCACTTACGCGCAGGTGCTGGCCCATGCCGATGGAGTGGGCCTGGGGGTTGTGCCTGCCTATCTGGTTGACGCATTGCGAATTGTACCGGCCACACGGCTGGCAATGACGGTTGCCCTACTGAGTCTCGGTTGTCCGGTAGAAGCGCTCTTGATCGACGCGGTTAAGTTGGAGGAGATTGCCCTCCCGCAGCAGGCGTTGATCAAGGGGGATGCGCGCTGTCTCTCGATAGCCGCCGCCTCGGTTGTCGCCAAGGTTACGCGTGATCGCCTGATGCGCGGGTTGGCGCAGGTGTATCCCGGCTATGGCTTCGCCGCACACAAAGGCTATGGCACGGCGGCCCATCAACGCGCGTTGCGTCAGTTGGGGCTGTGTACGCTGCACCGCAAAACCTTTCGCCCGGTTGCCGAGATTGTTGAGCTATTTACCTGAATTACACGACTATCTGACGATATGCGTTTACGAACTCATCTCTGGACCTCAACCCTGACGGCACTGCTGCTTTATCCGCGCAAGCCGCTCCCGGCCGTGCTGTTTACCTCGGCGGGAGTGTTGATCGATCTCGACCATCTCCTGATTTACGGGTGGCGCACGGGTGACTGGAGTCTGGTTGGTGCAATCGGCTACAATCGCTATCGCCACCGGACGCTTGCACCGGGAGATACCCGTCCACGCTATGGAAAGCTACGCTCCTGGCTGCATCAACCGCTCCTTATGTTACCCACTGTCTGGATCCTGGCCCGGCGACGTTCAGCGCTACGTCCGGTTGCGTGGGGGTTGACCCTGCATCTGGCACTTGATCTCACCGAGGACTGGCTGCGCTGGATACAACGCTGGAACCGACCGGCGCCGCCGCGTTAATCTGGGCTGACGAAGGTATGGTACACTGCTGGTATCAAGGAGTAGTTTTTATTGGCATAACTGCGCAGTGTTTGTGGCAGCGATTGTTGGAAGAATGGAGTAGAACCATATGGAAGCTGACGAGCAACCATTTGATGAAGATCCAGGGACCGAGTTGGCGCGGTTAGCCCAGGAGACCATTGAGGCGCAGTCGGAAACCCCTGATCCGGCCCAGTCCCGGATACGCTGTCAACGCGTGGTTGATCTCTATGCCCGGGGCGTGATCCAGGAGGCGCGCGATAATTTTCATGCGGCGCTCATTCTGTTGTATGGTGAACTGCAATCTCACTTCGAACTGGCGCGCATGTTTGCGCGCCGGGCGGCGGCATTGGGCGATGGGCGGGCATGGACTGTGCAGGCAATGGCATGGGACCGGTTGCTGATCGCACTACGCAAGCCGCAACGCTTTGGTACCCAGATCATCAAGAAGGGAGGGGTCTGGACGCTCGGTGAAGTGGAGCCAACGATTAGCGACACCGAGCGTGCGTTGTATGGTGTGCCACCGTTGTATGTCCAACAGCAGCGAGTAGATCAACTCCAACGTCAGGATGATGAATAACCGCTATGCGGAGTTCCCGAACAGCCGATACAGTCTGTTCTGGTTACAGGTGCCGGATTCACATGTTCAGCGATCAGCAGTTCCGTACTATGCGATATGTTCTTTTTCCTGCGACGGCTCCTGCAATCCCTGGTAGAGTGCGCGGAGCAGATCACGCAGTTGCTGTACTTCATGTTCCGAGAGTGATTGCATCCGGCGGCTGACACTGGCATGGTGCCGTGGGCGAATATTCCGTAGCTTCTCAGCACCTGTCGGTGTCAGGCAGATCAGACTGACCCGCCGATCCTGCGGATCAGGTTTGCGCTCAACCAGCCCCTTGCTGATCAGTCGGTCAACAATGCCGGTCAGGTTGCTATTGTCACACAACATCCGGGCGCTAATTTCGCTGAGTGGGATGCCTTCCGGTGTTGCGTGATTGAGAATGGTAAACTGCGGCACCGTTAACCCCTCACGGCGCAAGTCGTACCGATTGTATGTATCCATGATTGAGTTGACCTGCCGGAGCAGGGTGTAAGCCTCAAGTTCCGGGTCATACATTCTTGGATCAAGATAAACGGTGGTGGACATGGCTGATTCTGTTCCTTATGATAAGGTTCACTGCATGATGTGAATACAATGCACCAACTATATCAACACTATGCACAGCAATATACCATGATGTACAATCAATGTCAATGCTATGCACAGCTTTTGTGGTACAATTGGCCGGAATTCGTCGCAGTGCCGGGAAAAACCGAAAAACCATGGGTGTGCTCATGGAGCAGATGTAGTGTAGGAGGGAGTACGTTTTTATGACATCGCCTCTTCCCCGGTACGACCGCATCGCATCGCTGGTGCTGATTGTTGTGCTGGGCCTGGCTGTGATTCTCTGGATTGATATCAATCCGAATATTTTGCGGGCGCGCCTCTTTGGTGATTTGCCGACAATTACCGTCTCCTGGTTGCTGATCGCGTCACTGGTTGTGATTACCAGTGCCGGCGCGGATCTGCTGGTACGCTCGCATCCGCAGATGCAAACCCGGACGTTGCCCACGTTCAATCTGGGTTTTATGACGGTTGAGGTTGTGCCGGGCTTCTGGATTTTGCCGTCGTTTTGTGTGATTGGCTCATTTGCATTTTTTCGGCTGTTTAGTGCCACGCTCCAGGGGTTGGCATTTGTCCTGGCGCTGGTGGCTGCCGGTGGCTTGCTGTTGACCGTTCTGGTGGCCCAGCACTACAGTCTGGATCGGCACCCGCCAACGGCGCAGCGGGCGCGGTTGATCTTGCTGGTTATCACCTACTTGCTCACCTTTAGCTGTTTCAGTGCGATCTACTTCACCCGGTTACGCACGCTTTATGCGGCAACCCTCGTTGGCAGCACGGCAACCCTGCTGGCGTACGAAGTGCTGCGCTGGACCTCGCGGCAGGCTGGACGGCGGTTAGCGTTGATCATTGGGTTGGTGCTGGCGGAGGCGATATGGGCGCTGAACTACTGGCCGGCTCCTTTTTTGCTGGGTGGAACGCTCATGCTGGTGCTCTTCTATGTGACGACAAGCCTGGTGCAGCATCATCTGGCCGGGACGTTGCAACGGCGGTTGCTGGTCGAGTATGGTCTGTTTGGTAGTGGGTTGCTGGCGGCTCTGATTTTCGCAACCTTCGGCTGGTAACGGCGGTGCCGGGAGATACCTTCTTTGGAAGACAGTATTGACACACAGGTGCTGCGGGTCGCGCTGGATGCGCCTGATTCACGCCTGATCCAACGGGCGGCGGCACGGTTGCGGCAGGGCGGTCTGGTGGCGTTCCCGACCGAAACTGTGTACGGATTGGGCGCAAATGCGCTTGATGCGGCAGCGGTAGCGCGGATCTTTCAGGCCAAGGGGCGGCCTGCATCCGATCCACTGATCGTCCACATCATCGCGCTTACACAACTGAGCGACGTGGCGCGTGTGGTCCCCGATGTTGGTTGGCAGTTGACGCAGCGCTTCTGGCCGGGGCCGCTGACGCTGGTGTTGCAGCGGCATGCGCAGGTTCCCGCCGTGGTGTCGGCCGGAATGGATACGGTGGCCGTGCGGATGCCCGGGCATCCGGTGGCAGTCGCACTGCTGCGGGCGGCAAATGTGCCGGTTGCCGCGCCGAGTGCGAACCTGTTTGCGCGGCCCAGTCCCACAACGGCGCGGCATGTGCTGGAAGATCTCCAGGGACGAATTGACCTGGTGATCGACAGTGGCCCGACAATGATTGGGTTAGAATCAACAGTGGTGGATGTGACGCGCACCCCGCCTGCCGTGCTGCGTCCGGGTGGGGTGCCGATTGAGGTGCTACGCGAGATTATTCCGGATCTGCAGTTTGAACCACGGCATCTCTCGCTGGAGGCGGCAGTGACGACCGCCGGATCGCCGGGGATGCTGGCTCGCCACTACTCACCGCATGCGGAACTGCTCCTGTTTACGGGGCCGCTTGCGCCGGTGCTGGTCGCTATGCGGACGCTGGCGCGGGAGCGGGCGGTAACGCAATCGGTCGGGATACTCGTACCGGACGAAGAACGGGCCTGCTTTGATGACATAGCCGCGCAGATTGTGTCGCTGGGTTCGCGTGATGATCTGGCGCAGATCGGACGCAACCTGTTTGCCGGTATTCGCGCGCTGGATCAACTGGGGGTGGCGGTGATTCTGGTGCGTGGGTTTGAACGCACCGGGTTGGGCGTGGCGATCTGGGATCGTCTGTTTCGCGCAACCGAGGGTCGCATGATTACGGTCGAGGAAACGTAATCCTTGCGGAGCAGGCTGGACAAAAGCGGTGCAGTTCACCCATATAGCACAGCGAACAAAGGAACACAGAACAAAGCGCACCTGATGCATGGCTATCGCCCATGGTGTTTGTTCTGTGTTCGCTATGTGCCTGGTTTCTTCATATGATGGTATGGGTAAACGACACTAGCCCCAATACCTTTCAAATAACCGGGCTTAGGTGATTCCTTCCCTGGAAGAGGATACCGTCTCCGGCAGGGTGGAAGAAATCATTCTTTTTTCACAAAAACTTTTCACAAAGTGAAAAGTTTTTGTGAAAAAAGGTAAAAACGTACCATGCTGCCGCAGGCGGAACTGTTCTGTATCGGAACAACCACCCGGTTTGCCATGCTACTGCGCAGGTTCTACTATTTGAAAGGTATTGGCACTAACCGATATCACTCTGGCGGCGGGACTCAGGCGGCTTCACGAAAGTATTGCCCGCTCATCAACTCAAACACAAGCTGATCAAGCGTCACCTCGGCTTCCTGATAGGTCCGCGCGAACCCGACCAGTTCGTCATCAAGATACATTGCGAAATCATGTGTCTCAGGATCGTAGATGATTTCTTTACGATACATATGCTTTGACCTTTCCGGTAGTGTGCGCCTGTCTGGTATACACCTTTATCTGTAAGTAGTATAGCACGAGTGTTCTATTTTTGCAAGGGCGTTGACAGACGATTCGCGGCGGCGTATCATGCCCGGCAGACTGTGCGCCGGTGCTGTGCCGCATGCCATGGTAATGTTATGGTACGCCTGGGTGGTGATAATGAAGCCGGCCAGGGTGCAGAAACGCATCTGACATGCTGACATTCGGTAGTAGTGCTGTCTGCAGTTGCGGCATGGATGAGCATTGTGCCTCGTCCTCAGTCTGATATCCTCGCCTCTCACCGTCAGGTTGCGCGTCCGGCGCGACAACCATAATCTGGAGCAGATCAAGGAGTAACAAGTGCGTAGCTGGAAGTTCTGGATCGGTCTGCTTGTGAGTATTGTCTTCCTGACCGTAGCCCTGCGTGGGCTAGATCTGGAACACTTCCGGCAGACACTACGTGGTGCCAACTACTGGTGGATCATTCCCAGCGTCGGGGTCTATTTTGTCGCAACCTGGTTGCGGACCTGGCGCTGGCGGTACATGCTCAATCATATCAAGCGCATTCCGGTGATCCGCCTGTTTCCGGTCGTGGTCATCGGCTACATGGGCAATAATGTCTACCCGGCCCGTGCGGGTGAAGTCCTGCGCAGTTATGTGCTGCGGCGAAAAGAAAATATCCCCATCAGCGTTTCGCTGACGACGGTGCTGCTTGAGCGTCTCTTCGATGGCCTGGTGATGTTGATGTTTATCCTCGCCACATTGCCGTTTGCACCGCTGCCGGCGATCTATCGTACGCTGGTGATCATCATGAGTGCCATGTTTGGCGTGGCGCTGGTGGTGTTCCTGTTTGTTGCCGCGCGACCGGCACGCTTCGGGTGGCTCTACACCTGGCTGGTCGATCACCTGGTCCCCCGGATGTTGCGGCCCCATGTGCGTGGTCTGTTTGACCGCTTTGTAGAAGGGCTCCAGGCATTGCGCAGCCCCCGTGATGTGGTGTTGATCTTCATCTGTTCGGCCCTGACCTGGCTGGTTGAGGCGGCCTCCTACTGGCTGGTGCTGCAGGCGTTCCCGTTCAGCGTTTCGCTGGCGGTCATTCTGCTGCTGACGGCGGTGATTAATCTCTTTACCACCATTCCCTCGACACCGGGGCATGTCGGGACATTTGACGCGCCCGGCATTGCTATTCTGATGCAGTTTGGCTTTGCGCGCGCCATGGCTGCCGGCTTTATGCTGGTGTTGCATGTAACGCTCTGGCTGCCGATTACGCTGCTGGGGGCGTTCTATATGCTGCGCGAGAGCGTTTCCTGGAGCGATATCGAGCGGGCCGCTCAGATCAAAGAATCCGCCGATCCGCTCTCCGCACAATCGCCGGACGCCGGCTCAACGGCGCAGACACGCCCGGCAGAACTGGACTCGGACGATGTTGCCAGAGGAGTACCCTCGTGAAGATAAGCATTATTGGCGCAGGTATGGCCGGACTCGCCGCCGCGTATGACCTGGCCCGCGCCGGACACCAGGTAACGGTGTATGAAGCCGCCGGACAGGTGGGCGGGCTGGCCTCGGGTTTCCGCGATGACCAGTGGGAGTGGCCGCTGGAGCGCTTTTATCATCACATTTTTGAAAGCGATACCGCTATCCGCGCGCTGGTCGATACGATTGGCTATGGCGATAAGCTTTTCTTTCAACGCTCGGTGACGGCGCACCTCTGGAATGGGCAACTCTACCCGCTCGATGGCGTTACGCGGGTGTTGCGCTTCCCCGGTCTGTCGCTGGTGGACCGGCTGCGGTTTGGTCTGGTCGGGGCGTATCTTAAGTTTGGCACCAGCAACTGGCAGGCGCTGGAGCAGACGACGGCGCAGGCGTGGACTTCGCGCTGGATGGGGCCGAAGGTCTACCGGGTGATCTGGCAGCCGCTGCTGGAGGGGAAGTTTGGTCAGTATACGCCGGAAGTCAATATGGCCTGGCTCTGGGCTCGCCTGAAAGCGCGCTCGTTCAAGCTGGGCTATTTTGTCGGGGGATTTCAAGGCTTTGCGGAGGCGCTGCATGCTGCGGTTGAGCGCCTGGGAGCAACGGTGCGCCTGAATACGCCGGTCGAGTGCCTGGAGCAGGCAGATGGCGGGTGGAGTATCCGCAGTGCCGGGGCAACGGAGGTGTATGACCGGGTGATCTTCACCGGCTCGCCGCGTCTGCTCAGCAAACTGGTGCCGCAGTTGCCCGGCGACTACCTGGGCCGGATTGCCAATCTGCGCTCGATGGGGGCGGTGGTGATGGTGATTGCGCTCAAGCGCCGGCTTACGGCGAACTTCTACTGGATGCAGGGTATGCATAAGGGCGAGTTTCCCTTCCTCACGCTGGTGGAGCATACCAACTTTATCGAGCGGAAGCACTACGGCGACGACCATCTACTCTACTGTGGCGATTATCTGCCACCGGACCATGAATATTTCCGTCTGAGCCAGGAGGCGCTGCTGGAGCGCTTTCTGCCGGCCCTGACGCGCTTTAATCCCGATTTCCGCCCCGACTGGGTGCGAAAGACCTGGCTGCATCGTGAACCGTATGCACAGCCGATTGTGGGCCTGAATCATAGCCGTAATATTCCACCAATAGCAACGCCGCTCACCGGGCTCTACTGGGCCAGCATGAGCCAGGTCTATCCCTGGGACCGGGGGACCAACTTTGCCGTCGAACTCGGCCAGAAGGCGGCGGGTGAGTTGCTCAAAACGCCGGCTGTGTGATACAACCGGTTGTGTCCCGAAACGTTCCTCCCCGTCCCCTAAGAATCACAGCAGCACCGCGCAATTGCACGGTGCTGCTGCATGTGAGTCCGGGAGAATGGGCGGCCCATTGCTGGTTGGTTGTCTGGGATGGAGCCGTGTCTGGGGACGTTGCGGATGGATTGTGCGTGTGAATGTATGCTGGTGGTAGAAGCGTGGTGAATGGTACCGGTATGTTGCTTCTCCCAGACGCCACCAGCATACCATGTTGCCGCTGCTGTGACTATCCGCCTGGATGACACCCGGATTACACGAAGCTCACTATCCATTCACCCATGCCGGTACCTTACAGGAGTTACGCGGTCGTTGACCCGACGACAGATTCCGCCTCCGGCAGGGCGGAAGATTCCTTTCTTTTTCACACCATGCTGCCGCAGGCGAAGACGGCTGTTGTGAGCGTATGTGTCTGATTTGAACGCCCACCGCGTAACTCCTGTAACTTATTCATCGTCCGGACATCTTTAGCCTATGCATGCTACGCGGCGCGGCGGAGCAGCAGAATACCTGCGCCCACCAGCACTGCCGGGAAGATAAACGGTATCAGCCAGGGTAATACTTTGCCGACCAGGATAAACGCGCCCACCCCAACCAGCATCGTCCCCAGGGTGCGGTTGCGCCGGGCCCGGACATCTTCGGTGCTGCTGTTCTCGGCCGGGTTAACGTTATGGATGGGGATCTCCTGGTCTGCCGGATCGTTGCCGGCAGCACTGGCCTGCCCGTAAGAGGGGTTGCCCGGTTGTGACACGTATGCCGGTACATCCGGCTCAACCGGCATAATGATCCAGAGCAGCGGATAGAGCAGCAGACCAATACCACTGAAAACCAGAGCGACAAAGCCCAGCCGTACGATGACGGGATCGATTGCCAGGTAGTGACCGATGCCGCCCGCGACACCACCGATCATCTTGTCGCTGCGGCTGCGCATGAGTTTCTGGGTTGAGCTATTCACGACTTCTACTCCTTCATATGTTCGCGTGGCGTTTGTGCCATATCGTCTGGCTATGGGACGGCATGCCTCTACGCTTTGTTGCAGATGGAACCCCGCACTATTTTCCATGCTCAAAGCGCAGGTCGCGCAGCCGCCAGGAACGCTCGTCCGTCGTTAGCCAGGCGGGCCGGTAGACGGTCCAGAGCCGGAAGACCGTCAGACCATAGAGCAGCAGCAGGCCATAGAATTTGTAGGAGTAGCCCAGCACATCAAAGCCGCCGGTCACCGTACCTCGGAAGAAGCTCCACTGGTTGCCGTAGGCCAGCAGCGCATACGCCGCCGCCAGCAGCACAATCCAGCCCAGCGGCACCTCGTCGTCGCTATGCAGCAGCAGCATCGCCAGCGGCAGGATTGCCAGCGTGTGGTAGTGCATCCAGGCCGTCGGGACCGCGAGCACCATCAGCAGGATAAACAGGCTGAACTGCAGCGGCAGAGGCGAGCGGGTCTGATCCAGGCGCATAGATTGGGATTGATCTACCGACACGGCTTCTTCGTCGTCATCCGGGTGTCGCCGCCGCAACGGGAGCGCCAGCAGCAGCGCTACCCCCAGCGTCAGCGCGAAGAAGGTATAGGTCGCCAGCGTGACAACGGGATGCTCAAACTTGTCGGAGGCGATCCGGGCCGTGAAGAGGCGGCTGAGAAAGCCGTTAAAGGTCTGGTTCTCGATCCAGGCCGTCCCCCCCGAAATGCGCGGCAACACCTGGAAGAAGTAGAGCGCATGCACTTGCCAACCCAGTGCCGTGATCCCCACCACCGCATAGAGCAACCCGGCCAGCAGCCCCCCGCGAAACGCCCGCCAGCGCCGCTGGATCAGAAACAGCCCGAAGAGCAATATCGGGAAGATCTTGAGCAGCGCCAGCAGCGCCACAATTGCCCCGGCCAGATCGTCCCAACCGCGCCGCAGTGCCAGCAGCGTAATCACCAGGCCGCACAGGATTGCGGCGTCAACCTGCCCAAACGCAATTGCATCGGTGGCCGGGCGGAAGCTAAAGATGATGACAATACAGGCCGCCAGCGTCCAGGTGCGCGTCTGCAACAGCAAGAGCAGCGCCGCAACCCCCAGCAGGATGGTGTTGATCAGGCGGTAGCCCATCAGCACATCCCAGCGGTACATGTCCACAAAGGGCCGCAACAGCATGGCGATAAAGGGCGGCCACTTGAAGACATAGCCAAAGTGGTTCTCCTCGATGCCGGCGAGACTGTAGAGCGGCTCGCCTTCGCGGATAAAATCCTGGGTTGAGGCAAACTGGATCCAGAAATCAGGTCCACCCCGCTGATAGGCATACCAGACAAAGTAGACCATATGCGCAAACGCGGCCAGTGTCAGGGCACCCAGCAGCAACTCGCGTGGGTCAAGCGGTATTACCCGGCGTACCGCATCATAGCGCAACGCCAGCGCCGGCAGAATGATCACCCCCAATCCAACACCGATCCACTGCGTGATCGGCAGCGGAAACTCGACCCGCGCGCCGTCAAAGGTCAGAATGAGCTGGAAGAGCGGCATGGCCCACCAGGCCAGCCCCAGGTAGATCCCCAGGTCCGCGCGGCGCACCACCAACCGTCCTTCCGCCTGCCGGGGTGGGGCCAGCAACCGGGCCAGCCCGACAATCGCCCAGACCAGCAGCGCCAGACCCGCCAGGCGCACCAGAAAGGGCGCAACCGGCAGGCGCACCAGCCCCCAGCCCAGGGCCAGCGCAGCCCCGATGCCGGTAGCGGTCAGCGTGGCCGCCATCCGGGGCAGACCGACCAGGCGCAGCAGTCCCCAGGCAAAGGTAGCAACCAGGGCCAGAGCGGTTAGCGGGATCAGCGGCGGCAGGCTCAGGCCATACTGCTGCAGCACCAGATCATCCACCAGCAGGCCCAATTCGCGCTCCTCGTTCGGCAGTTGGGCCGGGCCGGCTTCGACCTGCAGGCGGAGTGTTCCATCGGCGGGCACCGGTCCATGCCAGAGCATCTGGTAGACCCGAGGTATTTCGGGCGCAACCTCAAAGCGGGCCAGTAACTCCGTTGGCGTAGCGATATGGACCGGGGTGCCGTCACCGGCTCCGGCCAGCCGCAGTTGCAAGATTGCCGGGGTAGAAACGGCGGGCAGGCGAAACGCCGACTGCGTGCCACTCCAGCGGTAAGTCTCTTCCGGGTAGAGCGGGCGATACTCGCGGTCGTGGAAATTCTGGAGGTAGACGCTGTCGGTGAGCGCGCCCACATCGAGGCGCAACGTGGTTGGCGTCAGCCAGAACAGGGTTGCCAGCAGCAGCGTACCCAGGGCGGGAAGCGTGCCATACAGCAATTTCATAGAAGTCCTCAAGGAACCAACCCCTACCAGTAATATGTGCGGTTCTCAAGGTAGAATGCCAGGGTGCGCTCCAGGCCGGCGCGCAACTGCACCACGGGTCGCCAGCCTAGTCGTCCCTGGATCATGCGGTAATCGCCGTAGTAGTCACCAATATCAATCGTTTTGCGGTCAGCGGGGAAGGGCACAAGCTCATAGCTGCCGCCACCGCTGATCTCGACCATCAACGCGGCCAGGTTGCGCAGATTGATCGTCTCATCGCTGCCGAGGTTGAAGATCTGCCCATCGGCCCCGTCTGTCGCCGCTGCGCGCAAGAATGCCTCGATGCAGTCATCAACATAGGTAAAATCGCGGATCTGCATGCCGTCGCCGAAGACCTGGATCGGTTCCTCGTCGATCAGCTTCTTGATCCAGATTCCCAGAAAGGTCTGCCGGGCATCTTTGACGCGCATGCGCGGCCCGTAAGTATTGGTCAGGCGCAGCACACAGCCGCGAATGCCATACACATTATTGTAGACAATGTGATACCACTCCCCGGCCATCTTGTTGATGCCGTTGACATCGGTGGGATGCAGCAGGTGGCGCTCGTCCACGGGCAGATAGTCGGGCTTGCCATAGATCTGTCGGGTGCCGGCATACACAATCTTGATCTGGTCGTTATGCTTGCGACACGCCTCCAGGATCGAGAGCTGGGAGCGGCAGTTGATCTCCAGGTCGGTGTAGGGATCGCGCATCGAGTCGAGGTGGCTGGTCTGACCGGCCAGGTTGAAGAGATAGTCCTGCCCCTGCACAAGATAGTTCATCGAATACTCGTCGCGGACATCGGCGATATTGACGCGTACTCGATCCTCGATGCCGTAAATGTTGCGCAGATTACCCCCGTATGCCGGGATCAGGGAGTCGACCAGCGTCACATGTGCGCCCAGGTCCACCAGGCGGTGCGCCAGGTTACTGCCGATAAAGCCCAATCCGCCGGTAATCAGGACGCGGGTACCGGCAAATGCCTCAGTGTAGGATGCCATCGCCCTGCTTATCCCACCGTGACATCGGTCTCGCGCCGGCGGACGCCCTCGCCTGTCTGGGCCGCGCGGCGCCGGCTGATGCGGCGCAGATGTTCCCGCCGGATGCGTAAGTTCCACCAGAGATCCAGCAGTTGCATTGCCGTGCGCCAGAGGCGCGGGAAGTTAAAGAACTGGCTTTTGCCGTAGGTGCGAATAAAATGATGCACCGGCACCTCGGCAAAGCGAAAATCTGCATCCTGGAGCTTCTTGACCAGTTCCACGCAGATCGTCCCGCTGTCCGACTCCAGGTCGATAATATCGAAGACCCGCTGGCGGATCAGGCGGAAGTCGCAGTCAACATCGCGCAGGTGCAGCCCAAACAAAACCTTGACCACCCGGTTATAGGTCCGCCCGATGACGATACGGTACCAGGGATCATTGCGGTCGATCTTCCAGCCATTGACAATATCGACCTGATCGGTCAGCACGGGCAGCAGCAACTTGAGTTCACGCGGATCATACTGCGCATCGCCGTCGGTGTAAAAAATCAGCTCTTTGGTGGCACTGGCAAAGCCCACCCGCAGCGCGCCGCCATAACCCAGTGCCTCGCGGTGCGTCAGCACCCGTAGACAGTCGTAGCGCCGGGCAAGCTCATCCAGCACCTCGACGGTATAATCAGTGCTGCCATTCTCGACAACAATCACTTCATAATTGTCGGTCAGTTCTTCCAGGGTTTTGACGACGGCTACAACCATACTGGCAATCGTGCCGGCATCGTTGCAGGCCGGGAAGAACGCGGTAATCCCAGGTCGCTCGATCATGACCATTACCCTTGTTTCAACTCGTTGTAGGCGGCGATTATAGCATAGGGACTATGGACTGTAAAAAGCGGTTTCAGGTAAGTTGAGATTTTAATTCAGACATCGCTGGATGGGAGTCCCGGCTTTAGCCGGATGAGGGTTCCCTTCAGGATGCTACTGCCCCGGCAGGCATCCAACCGGCTAAAGCCGGGACTCCAGATCGCTGGATAGGAGTCCCGGCTTCAGCCGGATGAGGGTTCCCTTCAGGATGCTACTGCCCCGGCAGGCATCCAACCGGCTAAAGCCGGGATTCCAGATCGCTGGATAGGAGTCCCGGCTTCAGCCGGATGGGGTTTCCCTTCAGGATGCTACTGCCCCGGCAGGCATCCAATCGGCTAAAGCCGGGACTCCAGGAGATTCATATCCGGACTATTTTTCAACGTTCACCAGTCACCAGGAGGGTGCATTCTCTGCACCGTTCCGCTACCGCAGCCCAGTCCGACCAGTCACCAGGAGGGTGCATTCTCTGCACCGTTCCGCTGCGTGTCCGGCCTGTGCGCCCCGCCGACGCCTGGCCCGGCCGGCACCTGCTGGCACGTTTCACCCAGAGTATGCTATGATGGAGGTGCCCGGTAGTTCTGAAAATGTTATGTGACGTGAGTATGTCCGGCGCGGCCGGTTGGTTGTTGCGTGCCGGCAGCGGTATTTTGATGATTTTGACGATGAGGAGTAGTTTGTGGCATTGTTAGTGCTTGTTGCGATGATGTCCCTATTTCAGATCTGGTGGACCATTGCCTACCTGTATGCCTATTCGCAGACGCGTGAGCGGCTGTTTGTAGTTCAGGTTGTCCAGGGGATCGCCTTTGCGGTGCTGTTTATTCACGCAATGATTGCAGCCGTTTACCAGCAGCAAATTAATGGCTTGCTGGGCTCGGCGATGTTGATTATCGGAGTAGTTACATTTATTATCTGGCGTGTCCGGGGTGGGATCAAGTTGCAATTTCAGCGCTACCATCGGGGCATGTTTGATGTCTTATTCTTTCGCAAACCGGCCGTCGATTTCAAGCGCCGCGTGCGCAGCAAGTGAGTATGCAGCACGATCAACTTATTGCCGCGCTGTCTGAGGCGATTGGCTCGCGCTATGTACTGCACCGGACGGAAGAGTTGCTGCTCTATGCCTATGACGGCTCAACGCTGGATCAGGCGCTGCCGCAGCTTGTGGTTCTCCCCGGCAGCACTGCGGAAGTCGCCGCCGTTGTGCGTCTGGCGGCTGCCGCCGGCTACCCGATTGTGGCGCGGGGCGCGGGCACCGGGTTGAGCGGGGGTAGTGTGCCGTCTGCCGGCGGTATGGTTGTCGCGCTGACCCGCCTCAATCGGATTATGCAGATCGACCCGGTTGAGCGTACCGCCGAGGTGCAGGCGGGCGTGGTCAATCTGGATCTGAGTATGCAGGCCGCGCCCTATGGGTTGCATTTTGCGCCCGATCCCAGCAGCCAGCGGGCCAGCACGATTGGCGGGAATGTGGCCACGAATGCGGGCGGGCCGCACTGCCTCAAGTATGGCGTGACGGCCAACCATGTGCTGACTGCTACGGTCGTGCTGAGTGATGGTAGCGTTGTGCGCCTGGGCAGCGCCGCGCCGGATGCGCCGGGCTATGACCTGCTGGGTGCGTTTATCGGGAGCGAAGGTACTTTTGGGATCGCTACCGAGTTTACCGTGCGCCTCACGCCGGTGGGCGAGGAGGTCCGCACGCTCCTGGCCGTCTACGATAATCTGGATGCCGCCGGCCGCAGTGTCACGGCGATTATGGCGGCCGGAATGCTGCCGGCGACGATGGAGTTGATGGAGAACCTGGGCGTGCGCATGGTGGAGGAGCAGATGCATGTCGGCTACCCGGCGGATGCACGCGCGGTACTGCTGATCGAGATCGACGGGTTGCATGAGGAGTTGGTGCAGCAGGAGGAACAGATCAGTACCCTCTGCCGGCAGCATGGCGCATGCGCAGTACGGCTGGCCCGGGATGCCGCCGAACGCGCCCAACTCTGGGCCGGGCGCAAAAGTATGCTGACGGCCTGTGCCCGGGTTGCGCCACACTACCATATTCAGGATGTGGTGGTGCCGCGCTCGCGCCTGCCGGAGATGATCCGCCGCTCTGAGGAGATTGCCCGGCGCTATGAGTTGACGATTCTGACCGTGGCGCATGCGGGTGACGGCAATGCGCACCCGACATTTCTGTTTGATCTGCAGGTGCCGGGAATGCTTGAGCGGGCTATTGCCGCCGGCGAGGAGATCTTTCGGGTGTGCCGCGATCTGGGCGGGGCAATCAGCGGTGAACATGGCATCGGGTTGGAGAAGCGCAGCTACCTGGCCTGGATGTTTACCCCGGATGATCTGCAGGCGTTTCAGCAACTGCGGGCGGTGTTTGATCCAACCGGGCGGATGAATCCGGGCAAGATATTTGCTGATAACCCGGCAACGGCGCGGACGCACAGAAGTGCATCCCTACCGCAAAACCTGGCTCTGGGGAATGGACGCGGGAATACACCAATGGGAAGAGCGAAATTGTGACGGGTAGACACAGAGATGTGACGCGGTACAACCGGCCACGTCACCTTATCCATACATGAGGTTATTGACTTATGCGTGTTGTGATCTTCTCGGACATTCATGGAAACGTTGTTGCGCTCGAAGCGGTGCTGGCGGCGATTCGACGTGAGGCGACCCCCGATGCGCTGATTGTTGCGGGTGATCTGGTTGCCGACGGGCCGCGCCCGGCTGAGACGCTGGCGCTCCTGCGCGATCTGCCGGATGCGCGGTTCGTTATTGGCAACACCGATCAGGATGTCGTGTATGAACAGGATGACGATAGTGCGTTTGCCCGCTCCCAGTTGAGCGCCGATGATCTGCACTGGCTGGAGAACCTGCCCTTTAACCAGCGCATTGCGGCTGCACCGGGGCATGAGTTGCTGGTTGTGCATGCCAACCCGCGCAATCTGCGCGATTCGATCAAGCCCGATCATAGCCCGGTGATTATTCGTCCGCTGTTTGAGGGCGTGACGCAGGAGATTGTTGCCTTTGGGCATTATCATGTGCCGTTTGTGCGGGAAATTGATGGGCGTACATTGGTGAATGTTGCCAGCGCGGGCCTGCCGCGTGATGGAGTGTTGCGGGCGGTGTATGTCACGCTGACGTTTGATGGCCGGACCTGGCAGGTGGCGCACCACCGAATTGCCTTTGATGTGCAGGCCGTTGCTCGGGATTACCACGCCGTTGGCTATCCCGATGCGGAGCATAAGGCCGAGCGCTTGTTGCGGGCACGGTATTAGGGGTTATGGGTTAACGGTTATGGGTTAACGGTTAATAGTTATGAGACGGTTGGTGGTTAACAGTTGACTTCTAAACCCTAACCTCTAATCCGTTAACGACTATGCTGTAACCTGATCCGGGTAGTGATGCTACGCTATCAGAATTACCTATAGCAATGCACGATTATAACCTGTATGGGCATGCACCGCATATGGTCCGGCAGCCCGGTAGCGCCGATGAGTTGGCCGCGCTATTGCGTCAGGCCACTGCGGATGGTGTCGCGGTTGTACCCTGGGGCGCGGGAACGCAGCAGCATCTGGGGCGTCCGCCAACGCGGTATGATGCCGCGCTCAGTCTGAAGCATCTGAACCGGATTGTGGAGTATACGCCTGCCGATCTGGTGCTGACGGTGGAAGCGGGCGCACAACTGGGCGTGGTGCAGGCCGAGTTAGCCCGTCACGGGCAGTGGTTGCCCTGGGATCCGCCCGGAGCCGCAACTGCCACGATTGGTGGCCTGCTGGCAACGGCGGCGGCGGGACCGCTGCGCCTGGGGTATGGCGCGCCGCGTGACTGGACCCTGGGATTGCAAGTGGCCCTTGGTGATGGACGGCTGGTCACGAGTGGCGCACGGGTGGTCAAGAATGTGGCCGGCTATGACGCACACAAGCTGCACCTGGGTGCGCTGGGCACGCTGGGGGTGATTGTCACGGCATCGTTTAAGCTGGCACCATTGCCGGCATGCCGGCGAACGCTGCTGGTCGCGTTTACGGAGCCACGCGCAACGATCAATGCGATAGAGAGCATCTGCACCGCTCCGCTGAACCCGATCAGCCTGGTTGCGCTGAACAGCACCGCCGGCCGATTGCTGCCGCCACTCGGCCAATTTTTAACGGGTCAGCCGGAACGGTTGCTGCTGATTGCGGCCCGTTTCGCCGGAACGCCGGCCGGGGTGCAGCGGCAGATACGTGAGGCTACGCAGCACTCTATCAACGCGGGCGCGATCTGTATTGAACTTGATGAAGCGGATGATACACCGCTCTGGCAGGCGATTGCCGACTTTGCCCAGGGCGACGCACTGAACACTGCCGCCGTTGCCGGGGAGAGCCTGCTGCTACGGATGGGCATCCGTCCCGCACAGAGCGTGGAGTTGCTGCGTGCGCTGGAGCGAACAACCAATCAGCGCGGCCGGCAGGCAGCACGGCTGGCTTATGCGCGGCTTGGCCTGGTGTACGCCCGCTGGTGGTTGCCCCCGGGAACGCCGGCCGGCGCATTGGTGGCAGCATTGAATGAACTGCGGCAGGCGCTGGGATCAATCGGGGGGTATGTTGTGGTTGAAGATGCGTCTCCCGCGCTGCGGCCGGCACTCGACATCTGGGGGCCGCCACCACCGACGCTTGAACTTATGCGGTCGCTCAAGGCCCAATGGGACCCCGCCGGTATCCTGAATGTCGGACGGTATCTGCTGTAGGATTGAGGGGACAGGGGACAGGCTGATGAATGTTGAAAAATCAATCCGAACCTCACTAATCTGGAGTCCCGGCTTCAACTGGAGCAGGCTTACCTGGCAGTATGCCGCTCCCGAGGCAGATATTCACCGGCCAAAGCCGGGATTCCAGTACGTCACATATCCGGACTATTTTTTAATACCATGACTTTTCGGACTATGGACTGACTACGGGATACGGAGAAATACGCGGTAGAAGAACGGTGCATAGAATGCACTCTACGGGCTGCTGATGAACGTTATCATTCCAGGAGTCCCGGCTTTAGCCGGATCAGGCGTTGATGAACGTTATCATTCCAGGAGTCCCGGCTTCAGCCGGACCAGGCGTTTCCGGCAGGGTACCGCTGCCATGGCAGATATTCACCGGCTAAAGCCGGGACTCCAGTATCTCATAGCCGGACTGTTTTTTTAATACCATGACTTTTCGGACTACGGACTACGGACTACAGCATACGGGATACAGCATACGGAGAAGTATTATGAGCTTCCTGGGCAGCATTATTGCAATGGGCGCAGCACTGGTATTCCTGCTGCTTGCGGGTGTGACCGCCTGGGGTGGATGGGTAACGCTACGTAGCGAGACCCGGCGGGAGGCGGCCGATGCGCCGCTCGTACGGACGGGCCGGCTCTTTGTCATTCTCGGGTTGGCGTTGCCCCTGGGCGGTGTGGCTCTGTTTAGCCTGCTGGCCGCCGGACGCATTTTGCTGGTAGCGTTGCGACTGGGGTAACGTCTGTTCCCCGACGGCCGAACCGCTGCTTGCTCAAGTGCGCCGGTTATACTTGACATAAATTTCAGGGCCGGTACGCATCAGATGGGAAATAGTGCGCCACAGACTACGAATTACGGACTACAGGATACGGACTACAGGTGAATACAAGGAGGATACAGTATGAGTGAAGCAAAACGACCGCGCCCGGTAGTGCTGGCAATTATGGACGGCTGGGGTCTGGCGGAACCGGGGCCGGGTAATGGCGTAACCCGCGCGCATACGCCCAATGTTGACCGCTGGTCTGCCGAGTGCCCGTTTACCAAAATCGGGGCATCGGGGATGGATGTGGGACTGCCCTCCGGCCAGATCGGTAACTCGGAGGTGGGGCACCTCAATCTGGGGGCGGGCTTTGTGGTCTACCAGGACTTCACCCGCGTCAACAAGTCCATTGCCGATGGTGACTTTTTTACCAATGAGGCACTGACGAATGCCGTCAACCATGTCAAAACCACGGGCGGTGCGCTCCACCTGATCGGCCTGTTTGGTCCCGGCGGGGTGCATTCGCATCAGGATCACCAGCATGCTTTGATGGAGCTTGCCAAACGCGCCGGGTTAGAGCGCGTCTACAACCATCTGCTGCTGGATGGGCGCGATGTGTTGCCCCGCAGCGCGCCGGGCTTCCTGGATCAACTGGAGGTTGCGATTGAGCGCATCGGCGTTGGCGAGATCGCCACCGTCAGTGGGCGCTATTACGGTATGGATCGGGATAAGCGCTGGGAGCGTACCGGCCTGGCCTACGATGCCCTGGTTAATGGTGCCGGCGAAACTGCGGAGAATGCACGTCAGGCGATTGAGCAGTCCTACGCGAAGGATGTAAGCGACGAGTTTGTGCTGCCGACCGTGATTATGCGCGACGGCAAGCCGGTGGCGACGATCAGGAATGGCGATGCAATTATCTTCTTCAACTTCCGCCCTGACCGTGGTCGCCAGTTGACCCGCGCCTTTGTGCAGTCCGACATTAATGCGGCGATTGACCAGCACTATGCGAAGCAGCAGGCCGAGGGGCAGAAACTCCCCGATACAATCTGGCACCGCGAACGGCAGATCGAGAACCTCTACTATGTTACGTTGACCCAGTACGAGGAGGGCCTGCCGGTGCATGTCGCCTTCCCCCCCAAGCATGTGCAGCATCCCATCGGCGCGGTTGTGAGTGCCGCCGGACTACGGCAGTTTCACACCGCCGAGACGGAGAAATACCCGCACGTTACCTTCTTCTTCAACGGCGGGCGGGAAGAACCCTTTGAAGGCGAAGACCGCAATATGGTTGGCTCGCCCAAGGTGCCCACCTACGACCTGCAGCCGGAGATGAGCGCGGCGGGTGTCACGGAAGGTTTGCTGAAGGCTATCCACAGCGACCAGTACGACTTTATCATTGTAAACTTTGCCAACCCGGACATGGTCGGTCATACCGGCGTGCAAGAGGCGATTATCAAGGCTTGCGAGACGGTTGATGCCTGCCTGGGCGAGGTTGTCCCCGCGATTACCGAGGAGCGCGACGGCGCCATTGTGATTATCGCCGACCATGGCAATGCCGAGCAGATGATCGACCCGGACGCGGGTGGCCCCCACACGGCGCACACGACCAATCTGGTGCCATGTATCCTGGTTGCCGCATCCAGTCTGGGGTTGGGCCAGGGGCAGGTGACGCTCCGCGAGGGCGGACGGTTGGCCGATATTGCGCCAACGCTGCTGGACCTGCTGGGCTTACAGAAAGCGGAGGATATGACCGGCGAGAGCCTGATTGTCCGGAGTTGATGCCGGTCTGTTTTTTATTCACAGGAGTTACGCAGTCGGTTCCAAACCAGGCGTCTGCCTGGACAACCGGCCCGATTCGCCTCCGGCAGGGTGGAATGGAACATTCTTTTTCCGGAAAA